>Ga0187770_10000062_pt1 | contig 46651 bp, 37 predicted proteins | sample 0116_SJ02_MP02_2_FD_133154 | JGI IMG/M metagenome (GOLD analysis project Ga0187770, IMG submission 133154) | Tropical peat soil microbial communities from peatlands in Department of Meta, Colombia - 0116_SJ02_MP02_20_MG | ecosystem: Environmental > Terrestrial > Soil > Wetlands > Peat | place...
GTACGATGGCCTTGCTTCAATTTGAGGCATTAGGGATTCCAAGGGTCAAGACCAAACTCTCCATCAGTTATGTCGATCATAATATGCTTCAGACCGGGTTCGAAAGTGCCGACGACCACCGATTTCTGCAGACCTTTGCGGCGAAGTATGGGATCCTCTTTTCCGGCCCCGGAAACGGCATCTGCCACCAGGTTCACTTGGAGCGGTTTGCAAAGCCTGGAGAGACCCTCCTCGGGGCTGACAGTCATACCCCCAATGCAGGGGCCCTCGGAATGATCGCCCTTGGAGCAGGAGGCCTCGACGGGGCCGTTGCGATGGGAGGCGGACCTTACTATCTCAAAATGCCTGAGATCGTTTTGGTGAGATTGAAGGGGAAATTGCCTCCCTGGGTGGCTTCAAAGGATATCATCTTAGAACTGCTGAGGCGTTTGACCGTGAAGGGTGGCGTGGGGAAGATCTTTGAATTTGGAGGGACAGGGGTGAAGGCCCTCTCCGTACCTGAAAGGGCCACCATTGCCAATCTTGGTGTGGAACTGGGAGCCACCACCACTGTCTTTCCGAGCGATGAAAGAACGGCCGAATTTCTGAGAGCCCAGAAGAGAAAAAGGGATTGGATCCCCCTCAAGCCTGATCCCGATTCAGAATATGATCACGTGATAGAGGTCAATCTCACCCAATTAGAGCCTCTGATTGCTCAACCCTCAAGCCCTGACCATGTCTGCACAGTGAGGGAGGTCGTGGGCAAAGAAGTGAGACAGGTCTGTATCGGGAGTTGCAATAATTCTTCTTATAGCGATCTGGTGAGCGTGGCCAAAATATTGAAGGGGAAGAAGGTCCATCCGAATGTGAGCCTTACCATTACCCCTGGATCGAAACAGGTCTTTGAGATGATTGCAAGAAATGGAGCCCTGGCCGATCTCATCAGTTCGGGGGCTCGGATTCTGGAATCGTCCTGTGGTCCCTGCATCGGCATGGGCCAAGCCCCTTCCTCTCATGCAGTCTCCATCCGGACGATGAACCGGAACTTTTTGGAGAGGAGCGGGACGCCAGAGGATCGGGTTTATCTGGCCAGCCCCTATGTGGCTGCAGCCTGTGCCTTAGAGGGAAGGATCACGGATCCTCGGACATTGGGCTCGAGGCCCTCCCGAGTCTCCATGCCAAAGCAAATCTTGATCGATGACCATATGATCCTCTCTCCTTCTTTGAAGCCCGGGGAGGTGGTGATCGAGCGAGGTCCTAACATCCAACCTTTGCCCACTCGGGGTCCGTTGGAGGATGTGATGGAGGGTTCAATCATTTTAAAGATGGGAGGTAATATCGCGACAGACCATATCCTTCCGGCCGGGGCCAGGATCCTTCCTCTTCGATCCAATATTCCTGCTATTTCTAAGCATCTCTTTGAAAGGGTGGATGGCAGTTTCTATCGGAGGACAAAGGAATTGGGTGGCGGATTTTTGGTCGGGGGCGAAAATTATGGACAGGGTTCAAGCCGGGAGCACGCTGCCTTAGCTCCGATGTACCTGGGGATCAAAGCCATCCTGGCAAAATCCTATGCCCGAATCCACCGCTCAAACCTGATCAATTTTGGAATTCTCCCTCTGATATTTGAGGATCCTGATGAGTTTCAGAAAATTGAACAGGGCGACCAACTCCGGATCAAGGATATCCGAGATAGTCTTAAGAAGGACGGTTTTCTTGAAATTGAAAATGTGACCCAACAGAGAACCTTTGGAGTCTCCCACGGGCTCAGTCCTCGAGAAGTGAAAATCCTCCTCGCCGGAGGATTGTTGAACTATACCGGAGAGGGTGGGCCTCGCGGGTAATCCTTCCTAAATTCTCGCCATATTAAAAGCCATAGTAAAAAAAGGGAAGTATCTCCAATTTTGTGATGGCATAATGAAAATAAAGAGAGCAGGCGGACCAGACTTCAAAAGCTTTAGGATTGCGGATCATTTGAAGATTAGGGGAAACATTCGTAGTCAATGAAGACCAGGTTTTCCTGTTCTTGGAGCGTCTGGAGTGAATTCATGAGTGGTCCCGCCCTAAATCTTTTTCAGCTGGCCCGCCTGCTCCCTAGAAGGGGCCTCTGAATGGATCTCTGTCACTGAAAAGGAGATGCTTGCTAAAAAAAAGTTGAAGGGTGAGGTAGTTCCGTATATTATAAAATAAACAGGGACTTTTTTAACCTCGTATCGCTTGCCTGAGACAGATAAGATAGAAAAGCGGGCAGAGGGTTTAACAATACCGGAGGTACAAGCCATGGAGAAGGTACTGGATATCAAGAACATTGGTCTCCGAGGGGTCAAGGTGGCAGATACTCGCATCTCAGATGTCAATGGTGAGAAGGGGTCTCTGATTTATCGAGGCTTCAATATCTGCGATCTTGTCACATACTCAACTTTTGAGGAGGTTTCATTCCTGCTTCTTTACGACCGTCTGCCCACTCGAGAGGAATTGATGCGATTCCAGAAGGAACTGATCTCAGAGAGGGAGGTTCCTGGTGTTCTCTTGGAATTTATGAGGATGATGCCAAAGTCGACCCACCCGATGGACATGCTGCAGGCCTCCATTCCTATTCTGGCGAGTTATGATCCCCAGTTGCACGAGGAAACGAAGGAAGCGAATTTTAAGAAGGCGGTTCGTCTGATTGCAAAACTGCCCACGGTCGTAGCAGGATGGGATCGCATTCGAAAGGGTCTTGAACCGGTTCATCCTCAGCCCGATCTCACTCATGCAGGGAACTTCTTATGGATGTTAACGGGGTCGACTCCTGATCCAGAGACGGCTCGGGACTTCGATATCTGTCTGATCCTCCACGCCGAGCATTCCTTCAACGCGTCCACCTTTGCGGGTAGGGAAGTGGCTTCCACGCATGCCCATCTGTATGCCTCCATTGTTGCCGCCATCGGTGCACTTTCCGGAGAACTTCACGGAGGGGCGAACAGTGAGGTGATGAAAATGCTAATGGAAATTAAGGAAGAAGGATTGGCGAAATCTTGGGTCTCGGAGAGACTGCGGAAGGGAGGGAAAGTCATGGGGATGGGCCATGCGGTTTATCATACCGAGGACCCGAGGGCGACCGTTCTCAGGGGGATGTGTGAGCGGATGGCGGCTCGTTACGGAGACCCGAAATGGTTGAGACTTTCGAAGGCGATCGAGGTCGCGACGAAAGAAGAGTTCAGGAAATTGAAGGGAAAGGAGATCTATCCGAATGTCGATTTCTTCAGTGCTCCGATCTATTATATGATGGGGATTCAGAGGGATCTCTTCACCCCTGTTTTTACCCTATCAAGGATCTCGGGTTGGGCGGCCCACATCATCGAGGAGAAGTTTGCAGAGGCTCAACCCAAACCAGAGCTCTACCGGCCCGATTCAGACTACGTCGGGACTTATTGCGGACCCCAGGCGTGTGAATATATTCCCGTCGAGGAGCGATCGCCATGATTTTTCAACACGATATTGTCATTGTTGGGGCCGGTCTTGCCGGGCTCCGCGCGGCCGTTGTCTGTGCTGGCAATGCCAATGTGGCTGTGGTCACCAAGGTCTTCCCGACCCGTTCGCACTCGGGCACGGCTCAGGGAGGGATCACTGCATCGATCGGCAACGAAGAGGAAGACCACTGGGAGTGGCATCTCTTTGATACCGTGAAGGGAAGTGACTACCTCAGCGATCAGGATGCCGTCGAGATCATGGTCAGGGATGCCCCGCGGGCGATTTATGAATTGGAGCAAATGGGCGTTCCTTTCAGCCGTACCCCTGAGGGAAAGATTGCCCAGCGAAATTTCGGGGGTCATACACGGGATTACGGCAAGAAACCGGTAAAGAGGGCTTGCTATGCGGCAGACCATACGGGAAGGGTCGTCCTCGACACCCTCTACGACCAGTGTCTGCGCCATCAGGTCAAATTCTACTCAGAGCATTATATTCTCTCCCTCGTCTTTGAAGAAGGAAGGTGTGCAGGCGTAGTGACATATGACCTCGCTTCAGGCGAACTCCACTTCCTTCAGGCAAAGGCAGTTCTTCTGGCGACAGGAGGTTGTGGAAAGATCTATAAGACGACCTCCAACGGTTTTGCCTCGACAGGAGATGGTTTCAGCTTAGCCTACCGGTCAGGGATTCCGTTAGAGGATATGGAATTCATTCAATTCCACCCCACAGGGCTTTATCCTTTGGGAATCTTGGTAAGCGAGGCAGCGAGAGGAGAGGGTGGTATTTTGCGAAACAGCCGCGGGGAGCGGTTCATGGAGCGATATGCGCCGACGATCAAAGATCTTGCAGCCAGGGATGTCGTTTCTCGGGCCATCCTCACCGAGATCAAAGAGGGCAGGGGGATCGGCGGGAAGGACTATGTCCATCTCGATTTGACTCACCTCGAAGAAAAAAAGATTTCAGAGAAACTCTGGGAGATTGCTTCCTTTGTGAGGATCTACCTGGGCATCGATCCCGTGCATGATCCCATTCCGGTGCAACCCACCTGTCATTATACCATGGGCGGAATTCCCACAGATGTGGACGGAAGGGTGCTGGGAGATGAAAAATGTTTGATCATCCACGGCCTGTATGCAGCAGGCGAATCCGCCTGTGTATCGGTTCATGGGGCGAACCGGCTCGGCTGCAATTCCCTGCTCGATCTGCTCGTTTTCGGCAGAAGAAGCGGAATGGCGATGAAGGAAGAGGTCAAGGGGTATGAGCATCGATCGATCTCAGCCGATCCATTGAGAACGGTGGAGGAGAAGATCACCCGCCTCATGAATCATAGAGGGAGAGAGAAGGTCGATGCACTCAGGAAGAGGATGCAGTCGATCATGATGGATGATGGTTCAGTCTTTCGAAATGAGAAAGGTCTGAAGAAGGGGATGGAGGAGATTCGAATCCTGAAAGAGCGCTATCAAGATATTGAGATCGTGAGTAAGGGGAAGGCTTTCCATTTCGAACTGATGGAGGCCATCGAACTGGGCCATCAGCTCGATCTTTCAGAGGTGATCCTTTTCAGCGCGTTCCATCGGAAGGAGAGCCGGGGAGCCCATTTCAGGGAGGATTTTCCGGCAAGGGCAGACCAGTACTATCTGAAACACACCCTCATTTTTCAGACCCCTAAAGGGCCGGAAGTGAGGTATAAACCCGTAAAGATCACTCGATTCCAACCCCAAGCGAGGGTCTACTAAGAGAGTTGCGGATTTCGGAATGCGAATTTCGGATTGGAAAACAAACAGAACCAGACCTTCTTATAGGGAACAGAATAAAGAACTTGGCCTTTGACGGCTTGTTGTTATCAAAGGAAGTGAAGCAATCCCGTTAAGAGGTGATGGATGATCGTCAAGTTGAAGATTTTTCGTTTTGACCCCCAAAGGGATAAAGAGCCATATTATCAGACGTATGAAGTCGAGGCCGATCCCATGGATCGACTTCTCGACTGCCTCAATCGGATCCGCTGGGAGCAAGATTCGACATTGGCTTATCGGTGGTCGTGCAGCCACGGGATCTGCGGATCAGACGGGATGAGGATCAACGGCATCTGCGGTCTCGCCTGTCAAAAGTTGGTCAGAGATTTTGAGGAGGAAGTTCTTATCGAGCCTCTTCCTGTGTTTCGGGTCGTCAAGGACTTGATTGTGGATCTCGGTCCTTTTCTTGAGAAATATCATTCGATCAAACCTTATTTGATCACAAGAACTCCTCCGCCCGATCAGGAACGAAGGCAGTCCCAGGAGGAGCAGCGCCTTTTTGAAACGGCGATTCGCTGCATCCTCTGCGCCTGCTGCACGGCCTCCTGCCCCATCAATCAGAATAAAGAGACGGAGAGATATGTCGGGCCCGCTGCCCTTGTCCGGGCGTTTCGATACCTCTTCGATTCAAGGGATGAGGGCTCGGAGGAAAGGATGGCACTGTTGGATCACAAGGATGGGGTATGGGGCTGTCAGACGAAGTGGAAGTGTACAGAGGTCTGCCCGAAAGAAATTCCTGTCACCAAACAGATCGGCCAAATCAAGAAGCGGATTTACGAGGCCAAACAATCCAAGAAATAGGATGGGGAAGCGGAAAGTCTACTTTGTAGAAGGTTTCTTGCCGACGCTTTCACCTACTACAAACCCTCCGCTACCCGATGCCTAGGCGATTGAAGATTACGGAGTGCTTGCATTGGTGCGAACGGAATATATGAATATCAAATGGCGACTTTTCTGATATATCTAGAATAGAGGATTTATAGCAGATATGTTCACTTTTGAAATATTACGCATGCTTGCGGAGCGAGGCACCCCGTCGCTCAACTTTGCTCAGCCTCCGCCCCATAACGGAGGGTTTCAACAGATACCAGTGATCATTCAATTTCAACAATATTATTCCTATATTCATCACCATAGGCCTCTTGGTTCGGGTAGATAAAAGTAGTTGTATCTTGCTGTTCGAGTATGGCTGAGCCTCTAAAGTTCTCCCTACCGGAATTCTCCACCGGTCATAAATGGCCTCGGTTCTCGGTCAAAGTAGGCCTCCCGCTCCCCTTTTTTGATTCTAACAAGGAGCCTTTTGATTTAACACTTTGGAAGGACTGGCTTGGGCGGTGAACAGGAATGGACTACGCGCAGGCTGACAAATTCCACAGGGCTTCCCCAATCGTGATGCCCATATATTGCCTTATGAACCTCATGAAAGCTCTTTACACTCTCCTCTACAAAGCCACGATCCCCCTCCGGGCAGAAGAATCTCGATCTCTTAGGACTGGCCCACATACCTCATTTCGCCATAGCTTTGGATCTCAACCTGGGAAACTGGGATGCCATCTTTCTCCATTTGTTTCAGAACAAACCCTATTGTGACCCGAAAGATCTCACCAAAAAACAGCTGCGAAATACCCGTGGGAGTCTCAGGATCCATGAAAAGATCGTACATATTCGATCGTTTTTGCCTACCGGTCAGGAGCGCATCTTCGAAACCTTTTGCGGTCAGGATACCAATTTTCGCTCCTTTCCGTTCGACAATCGCATCACTTCCAATTGTGGCCCCGTGGCAGATTAGAGTGATCTCTTCCTTCTTACAATCAAGAAGACTGATAATTCTTCCCAATCCTTCTTTAAATCTAATCGACTAGTGGTGTACCCCATAAATGGAACTATGTTTGGAAATGATTATCCCCAGCAAAATAAGCTATCCAAGTGCTCTTTGAAATATAGAATTATTTCTGTGGTGCACCACTAGTTCTCCGGTGTAATCGATATCGTCATGACAGAACCTTCTTTTGATCTGTATCATGCCCAATAACGTCGGTAAACGTCCCACCAATATCGATTCCAATGATCACTGACATTTGCGTCTTCCTTTGAAAGCTCTATCTCAATCATGTCGGGAAGGGTTTCCGGTTTTTTCACTGTACTCCCTTCCCCGATCATAGGTCCAGGTCTTTGAGCCAATCTCTTTGGCCAGTTGCCTTCGCCGGGCTTCGGTTCCCACAATGTCAACGGTCTTTCCCGCCTGATCAAAAAGTACACCATAGATCTCATACGCAGCTCTTGAAGACACTAAACCTTCTAAGACATCCTCCAGTACCTTATTGGGATCTCTCTGCAAAGGGTTCCCATAACCTCCTCCCCCTGTTGTGAAAACGTGGAGACGGTCTCCCGCTTCTATATGGGTTACTATCTTGGAATGGAGATTTTCTATTTTCCCATCTTTCCGGTGGAGTTCTGTTTTACAGGGCGGCGCAGCCCTTCCGCCGAACAACCCCCACGGTGCAAAGTCATGACGATCTCGACGCTGAATCAGGGTTGCTTCTCCTCTTAACAGTTCAACCTCGGCCTCGAATCCCAGTCCACCTCGATACTTTCCCCCTCCGCCTGAGTCCGTCCATAGTTTGACCTTAGAAATATGGACAGGGAAATCGAGCTCTGTCGCCTCCACCGGTTGGTTCATCAGGTTGGACATATCTGTATCAATGACATCGATCCCGTCCTTGCTCGGGCGGGCACCCATCCCGCCAGCAGTGGGAACACCAGAGAGAAAGACATAAGGTTTTTGCGTCTCAGGATCGACCCCTCCAAAGAGCAACCCACACAGTTGCCCGTTTGAGGCTGCATGTACCCTATGTGGAATGGCCTTAACCAACGCACCTAGGAGAGTGTCCACGATTCTCTTAAGGCAAACCGTACGTACACCACACGCCGCAGGTGGCCTTGGGTTAACGATGGTTCCCTCAGGCAAATTAATAGAGACTGGTCTGTAACATCCGTCATTGTTAGGGATTGCCGGATCCGTTACTGCACGTATAATGTAATAAACCATAGCCTTCGTCGACGCAGGAACTGAGTTCAGGGGGCCCTTCACCTGTGGACTTGATCCCGCAAAGTCAAAGTGCAGGTTCGACCCCTTTACCGTGACCGTTACCATAATTTTCACTGGTTTGTTCAGTTCGACGCCGTCATCGTCAATGTAATCATAGAAGGAATACGTTCCATCGGGAATCTCTGCGATGAATTTTCTGGTCAGCATTTCAGAATGGTCCATCAATTTTCCTATGGTGTTATTGACTGTATCTAACCCGTACTCTTCGAACAAGGAGGTGATCCGCCTCATGCCTATTTTTGCGCACGCAATTTGAGCCCTCAGGTCCCCCATGGTTATCTCTGGGAGTCGAACATTGCGTTTGATCATCTCCATCAGAGTCAAATTGGGTCTTCCTTTCTCATAGAGTTTGAGAAGCGGAACCCTAAGACCCTCGGCGAAGATCTCTGTAGCATCAGGAGGCGTGCTACCCGGGGACTTACCTCCTACATCCTGGTGATGACCGAGGCTCCCACTGAAGGCAACCCGCCTCCCTTGATAGAAAATCGGCATAATCACACTAATGTCAGGAAGATGGGTTCCTCCTTCGTAGGGATCATTCAGGATGTAAATGTCTCCCTCGAACATTTCTTCTTCAGGGAACTTCTTTATGATCTGCGCAGTAGCCTCCATGAGCATCCCGAGTTGAGCTGGCAAAGAGGCAGCCTGTGCCATGGTCCTCCCTTTGCTGTCGAAAATAGCTGCAGAGGCATCCAAGGCCTCTTTGATGATACTTGAATATGCGCTTTTAAGAAGCGTCATTTCCATTTCCTCGGCAATGTTATCTAGTCTGTTTCGAATGACTTCGAGTGTAACTGGATCGACTTTCCCTTGGCCCATCGTGCTCACCTCACATTTCTGTTTGCCCCTAAGCAATTCGGGAATCGGATATTCCCTCCTCCCCTCTGAATTCGACTTACCGAATTCCTCGGCTCCACTCATCTCACGAACATCTTTCTCAACCGATTGCTCCCTGAACGCTCGATTGCTCCGTTTCCTTATATCGATGACATGCGACCATGTGGCCATTCTCTAACGGCTTCAGTAAAGGTTCTGTACAGTTACATTCCTCAACCCTATCTTTACATCGCGAACAAAAACGACAACCTGGCGGCGGATCGATCGGGCTCATCACTTCCCCTTCGAGAATGATTTCCTCCCCTTTCGAATCCGGATCTGGGATCGGGGTCGACGCAATCAAAGCCCTTGTGTAGGGATGCAATGGGTTCTCATAGATCTCTTTACTACTTCCTAATTCCACTAACTTTCCACAATACATCACCCCAATCCGATCACTCAAATACTCCACCACTGCTAGATTATGGGAGATGAACAAGTATGTAATCTCCAACTTTTCTTGCAGATTCACTATAAGATTAACGATAGATGCCTGCGCTGATACATCCAAAAGAGATGTCGGCTCATCAAGGACGATGAATTTTGGGTTTACGGATAATGCCCTCGCAATGGCAACCTGTTGTCTCTGGCCAGCACTCAATTCGTGGGGGAATCTGTAAAAGTATTCTTCAGACAATCCAACTAGGTCGAGTAATTCCGTTACCCTCGCCTTAATCTTCGCCTCACTAAGCTTGCTCGGCGTGAGAGGCTCTCCTATGATTCGCCATATTTTCATTCGCTGGTTTAACGAGGCATACGGGTTTTGAAATACTGCCTGGATTGAATTTCGGTAATCTCCTAATTCCTTACTTTTCACACGAATGATGCTTCTTTGATCTAACAGCACATCACCATCCGTAGGATCATATAATCTGAGGATTATCCTTCCTATCGTAGTCTTACCACATCCTGATTCTCCAACCAGTCCGAAGGTCTCTCCTCTCATAATAGAAAACGTGACTCCATCGACAGCCCTTAGATACGTCTTTCGCCTGAATGAGATCCCGCGCTTGACCTCGAAATATTTCTTCAATGCCTTCAGTTCTAAAAACGGTCTATTATCCAAAGTTCTCTTATTCAAGTTCTCTCCAGCGCCAACACCGAACCCTTTGATCATCCCCCTCTATTTTTTCGAGTCCTGGCGGCTCAGAACAACGGTCTCTAGCAAACTCACACCTTTGGTAAAAATGGCAACCTTCTTCCCGATTCAGGGGACCGGGGGGTTGTCCCGGGATCGTATAAAGCCCTTTTTGGGTTCTATGCCCTCTGGGAAGACTAGCCAGTAAACCCTTTGTATAAGGATGTTTTGGTCTATAGAAGATTGCTCTCGCCGTTCCCTCTTCCACTATCCTGCCGCAATACAAAATGGCTACGCGGTCGCACATTTTCGCTACAATACCAAGATTATGTGTAATTAACAACATCGACGTTCCAAACTGCTCTCTTAATTCCCTTATCAACTTGATAATCTGCATTTGGATGGTGACGTCGAGCGCAGATGTCGGCTCATCTGCTATCAGGAGATCCGGCCGGCCCGAGAGCGCCATCGCGATAATTGCCCGTTGTTTTAGGCCACCACTGAACTCGTGAGGATAACTCTTCAAGCAGCTCTCCGGCGAGGGTACCCGAGCAACGCGCAGCATCGATTTCACTTTCTCGAATATCTCAGGTCTGCCGACACGCTCATGGTATCTAATCACCTCCCCTATCTGATTCCCAATTGTGAAGAGAGGGTTGAGGGCTGTGGTGGGATCCTGTGGAATCATCGCGATGTCTTTCCCACGAATTTCTCTCATTTCCCTATCCGACATACCGAGCAGGCTTTTCTCCTTAAAGATTACTTGACCAGAGACAATCCTCCCCGCAGGTTTCGGAATCAATCCCATTACGGAGTAAGCAATGACGCTCTTTCCGCTTGCGGATTCTCCAACCAATCCCAAAGTCTCCTTTTCCTTAATACACAAATCAACTCCATCGACAGCTTTAACGATTCCGATGTCGGTGAAAAAGTAAGTTCGCAAATCTTTCACTTTGAGAATTTCAGAGCTCATTCTCGTACTGGGGAGGTGATCTAAGAAATTACTAAGCTTTCATCTGTCTCCTTGGATCCAGCTCATCCCTCAACCAATCCCCCAAAAGATTCCCAGCTAAAACGGTGAGCACGATAGCAACTCCCGGAAAGGTAGCGATCCACCAGGCCACCGTTAAATAAACTCTGCCATCTGCCAGCATTGCTCCCCACGATGCTGTGGGGGGCTTCACGCCCAGCCCCAAAAAGCTCAATGCCGCCTCGAATACGATTAATTTGCCGACATCCAAACTGCCAAGAACCGTAACTGAATTGAGCACATTCGGCACAAAATGGTTGATAATTATTTTTGCAGGATGAATACCCGAAAGTTTGGCCATGTCGACAAATTCTAACTTTGATAGACTCATCGCTTCATATCTCGTAATTCTGGTATAAGATACCCAGTTCGTTATCGCCATGACAAAGATCACGTTCATGAGGCTCGGACCGATAGCCCCAATGATTGCTATCGCGATTAGGATATAGGGCATCGACAGCATGATGTCCGTAAACCGCATAATGAGGAGGTCTATCTTGCCTCCGAAGTAGCCTGCAATGAGTCCCAATGTCGTGCCAATCAAGCCGGATAGAATCATGCCCCCAAAACCAACGATCACGGAAACCCTTGCCCCAAAGATGATTCTTGACAGGATGTCGCGACCCAAGCTGTCCGTGCCAAGGGGGTAACCGCTCTCTCCCCCTTGTTGCCAAAAAGGAGGTTTTAACGCAATGGAGAGATCCTGAAGATTCGGGTCATGGGGTGCTATGTACGGGGCAGAGACAGCCAATACCAGGAGCATGAAAATAATCATACCTGCCGTTAAGGGTAACCTTTTAAACACTTTTCCGGCTCTGGCTGAATTGCTCCTCATTGGTTCCCCGTTCGATTAGTTGCGGCCCACTCGAGGATCAAGTATCCTGTAAACGACATCTACAGCTAAATTTAGAAGGACAAACGCACACGAGATCGTCACGATCGATGCAAGCACAACCGGATAATCCCTGTTGTATACAGCTTCCAAGGATAGCCTTCCGAGACCGGGCCAAGCAAAAATATATTCAACGACCACTGCGCTACCGAATATCAGACCAAATTGGATTGCAGTGATATTAAAAATTGTTACAAAGGCATTCTTAAAAACATGCTTGGCAAACACGATCATTTCTGGAACTCCTTTTAGCCTCGCCATGCGTATATAATCGGCGTCCAAGATATCCAAGAAACATGACCTCGTAAGCCGAGCGATCGCTGCCGTACAAAACATGGCAAGGGTCATCCCCGGCAGAATCATGTGTTGAATCCCCCCCCTCCCGGACGGAGGCAACCATTTGAGTTTAACCGTAAACAATAAGATAAGCATGATCCCTGCCCAGAAGCCCGGAAAGGATTGCCCGAAGAGGGCGAGAGTCATGCCTATCCTGTCGTAGATTGTATCCCGTTTAAATGCGGAGAACATGCCCAAAGGAATGGCTATCAGCAGAGACACAACTATTGAAAATAAAGCTAATTCAAGGCTTGCTGGTACTCTCTCTATCAAAAGACCGAGTACAGGTCGATTATGTCGGAAGGAAGTGCCAAAGTTTCCTCTCACCAGATTGGCCATATAATTGAGCAATTGGATATGGAGCGGCCGGTCAAGTCCAAGATCTTTGATCAAATAGGCTCTTTGCTGTTCCGTTGCTTCAGGAGGAAGGAGTAGGTTCACCGGATCTCCCAAGACGTGCGCGATAAGGAAAGTAACAACAATCACACCAAGGAAGACCACGACTGAGTGGGCGAGTCTATTCAGGAGATAAAGTATCATCAGAAACTTTTTACTTGGAGAGGCTTGAAGTCTAAAAGATTATAACATCGATCGTGTCGTTTCCTCCCGACGGCGTACCATTTACCAGACAGGTGACTTCAGGGGAGAGTTCCCCTGTCGATCTTCTCTGTTCTATCGAGGCCCACACCGATCCCCACACCCAAGTTCTGTGTTGTGGGCAAGGCTTCAACTAATCTCACTGGCCTGTTACGAAATCGAGAAGCACGATCTCTGCAATATCCCTCCAGTATTCCCTACCACTTATTTTCCATTCCCCGCATCCAACACAAGAAGGGAGGTTAGGCTTCTCACATCGTTCAACTCCTCCAAGTGGAGGATCATATCCACCAAACGATCTCTTTTCTCTACCGGCATGTAGTCGGTAATGATCTGCCTAAATTTATCCACCAATTCTTCCCTTCCCATCGGATTTTGTGCTCCCCCCTTTGGATATTCGACCCTACCATGATACTCATCTGATTTCGAATGTATTGTGACTTTCGCCAGAAATTTCTCGGGATAAACCTCATTAGCCTCTTCATCTTCGATTAGCTCAATTCTATCAATCATATCAAGAACTCTGGGATCAGAAAAGCGCTCCTTCGTATACCAAGCACTGCCTACTGGGATTCCCAATAGCGCCGATGCAATACCGAAACGAGTGCTGAAGACAGCTTCCTCCAATCGCTTCGGCCTCGGGTTGCTCAGTGTCGCCTTGGTGCAAAAGTAATAACTGTTGACGACAATATGTTCTATCTCATCGACATTAAGGTTGTTCTTTCGCACCGTTTGGAGCGTCGCATCAATAGGGGAGTGAGTCCAACGGCAACAGGGATAGGGCTTATATTCAAGTTTTCTTATTTTGTAGTCAGTACCTAGCCTGGAGGTCATCACATCGAAGTCACATCTGTCTGAGCCTGCCATGATCCAAAAACCACTCGGACCGTCAAAGATATCTTTAGGGCCCTCAAAACCGTGCTGAGCCAAGATGGCTGAAAGAATGCCCATTTCGGATGCGGCACCATAGTTATTTTTGACCATTGTGCTTCCGAGAGGTCCCAGGACGGTTTTACAAACAGAAGGAACCGGTGCTTGGGTACCTGCGATACCCTGTGCGTGGACGAGCTGATCTCGACTCAATCCCAAGAGCTTTCCTGCGGAAACAGCGGCTCCGAATGTTTGGAATGTCCCAACGCCCCAAACTGTTTTTTGCCTTTGGATTGATGGTCGGATGGCGTCGCCAATCCTGATGGAAACCTCATTTCCCAAGAGGACGGAGGTCAAGAATGCTTTCCCACTTTCCCCGATCTTCTCTCCCACGGCCAAGGCAGGGGGGACGATGGTTGCACCAGGGTGCCCCACGGGCATATAGAAATCGTCAAAATCCAAAATATTCGCCATCGTCGAGTTGGCGAACCCTGCAAAGGGCGCGTTGGTCTTCATACCCCGGCCAAGAATGGTTGCTTCCTGCCCGGATCCAAAAGATTCAATGGTTTTAACAACAATTCCTCCAATTTCGGTTCGGTAGCCTCCAAGAATGCAACCGATAGAATCGAGAACACTCATTTTCGTCGCTTCAATTACATCCTGAGGTAAGCTATCAAAATTTGTTGATGCGATATAGTCTGCAAAGATCTCGGAAATTGTTCTCTCCATATCTCCTCTACCTCTTCGCAGGGTCCCCCGTGTCCAGAAATTGATTAATCTCCGAAACCGTCATTCCTGCCATTCCCAGTTTCTCGACCGTTCTCGGACCATCCTTTTGATAATTGGTAGAATTTAGAACAGAGGCAAGATGTATGATCGAGCTGATTGTAGGAGTTTGAACTTTCAAGTGTGCACCCAGAGAGGCCCAAAATACGAGTCCAAACATGCAATCTTCCGTTATATACCTGTCCTTTAGGCTCGAAGGTCCCTTACCAGTCATGAAGATCTCACTATTTTGATAGGTCTCATAGAGTGTCGTCCCCCCTGGACTGTAGCCCCGCTGGACGATGGCATCTTTGATTGGAAGTTCTGCGTACCCCATCCTTCTACAGAGAGCAAGCCGTTCGCTGTCTATTGCCTCGTTCACCTTGACCACTGAAGGGGTAATGCCCTCCTTGTAAAGGATAATGTCCCCTCCGGAATATTCAATTCTTCCTGCATTGAGAACGCTTGCTCCCGGATGGCTAACGGGATTCCCGTTGTTGAGACCCGCTTCAAGCACATTCTTCGCACCAACGATCGACGGATAAAGCTGATGAAGGGTCGCAACGACCGACTCACTTTCATGCGCCGGGAACACTCCTAAAAGTATTTTCGGGCAGAGATTAAACAAAGTGGCTTGTCCTGGGCCGGTGAGCCGACAACCGTAGGTAAGAGAATTAGTCTCGCCTATTCGGATTCTCCCCTTGAAGCCTTTCTTTTGGAGGGCTAACCAAAATTCCAGGGAGCCACATGTTGACCCAGGGTTCAGGATCACGATCTGACCATCATTTAAATACGGAGTACACATTTGGGCTAGCTGGTTATGGGCTAAAGCCTGCGTCACAATCATAATCACTTCAGCACCATCCAAAGCCTCTTCAACCGAGCTAGTCACCTTCTTCAATTTCACAAAGGCTCTACCAGATTTTGTAACGAATTCGATTCCACCCTTCTCCACCACCGGCTTGTATCTTTCCTGAAAGTCAGGTAATTCGTAAAGACAAACTTCAAAACCTCTTTGGGTAAGGTCCGCGGCAGCCGTACAGCCGCCATTACCAGCTCCCATGATGGTGATTCTCCTAACCCTGTCCATGGCTCCTCCCTGCAACGACGCACTGCTCAGTCAACGAGCATCTTAATCAACAGTCACCTTGTTTAAGTCGATGAACTCATCGCTTTTCGCTTCAAACCCTCTTACTTTACTGCTCACGCCATAGTTATCCACTTGCTGATAAAGGAAGATAAACGGCGCCTCGTCATAGATGATCCGTTGCACTTTTCTATATATTTCCTTTCTCCTTTCACTATCGTGAAGCCTTCTTGCTAGATCCAGCATCCCAACAACTTCGCCATTGATGTAGTATGAGAATTGGTCCTTCTTACACGCCTCCATGTCTTTCGATATCAAAGGAGGAAAGGTCCCTTCCGCATCAAAAATCGAATTCTTCCAGCCAATAAAGCCTATATCCTTTAGTTCTTTCCCTGTTAGAATTCTTACATAGTTTCCCCATTCTTGGACTCTGAAATCCGTCTCAATTCCAATTCTATTAAGCATCCCAGCGATAGCTTGAGACACTTCCTTGTCCAACAGATAGCGACCACTCGACGTGTTAACGTTAAGTTTGAGCCCTTTTGCATATCCCGCTTCTGCAAGGAGTTTCTTTGCTCTATCCGGGTCATAGGGATAAGGTCTCAGGGTCTCATCGTACCCAAATTGATAAGGAACCAAAACTCCTCCCATTACGTGACCATATCCCTTCAGGACTTGATTGACAATAGAAGTTTTGTCAATAGCATAGTTCAAGGCTTGGCGAACCCTTTTGTCTTTCAATGGGCCTTCGGCTACAGTATTGAGGTAACAGTACATGATTCTGCCGCTCGGAATTGACTGAATGTTCAACCCCCTGTTAGCCTTTACCTGGCTGACAAGAAAGGGAGGCACATTTGAAATTATGTGACTGTTTCCTGAAATCAATTCAGCAATTCGCGTAGCATCTTCGGGAATCGGCTTGAAAATTATCCTTTCAACTCCTGGAGGGCCGTCCCAGTACTTTTCGTTTGCTTCCACAATAATCCTGTCCCCCCTTAACCATTTAACGAATTTAAAGGCTCCCGTACCTAGTGGGTTCTCCGAAAAGTAATCGTCGCCCTTACTCGTAATATACTTCTTGGGAACGATGTATAAAGCTAATGCCAAGCGATTGATCATAAGTGGATCGGGCTCACGGGTGATTATTCTGACTGTATAATCATCCATGATTTTGACCTCTTTAATGCCTTTGTAGTGAAATGCAAAATTGGCTTTGGTTTTGGGATCTATATATCTTTCAACCGAGAATTTCACGTCTTCGGCGGTAAACGGATCCCCGTTTTGGAATAGAACACCTTTTCTAAGCTTTAGCTCTAAAGTCACGTCATCTATCTGCTTTGACGAGGTTGCCAATTGATAAACAAGTTTGCCCTTATGGTCTCTGTGTAATAACTTATCGCACACGGTTTGGGCAAAATTGAGTTCTGGTCCATTGTAACACCTGTGAGGCTCAATAGTTGTGTTCTCGGCTCCTTCCGAGACTACCAACTCCCCTCTTGGTGCTCCGAACACATTGGAGCCTACTGATAACATCGCTAGCGACAAGATAATCATGACTCTTCCCATTGTTGGACCTCCTTTCATGAAAGTGGCCATAAGGGGCCTTTCCCGTTCTCCTAGGAGATACAATCCCTTTTTCCATAGATGCTCAAGTTCTTTCACCGTTCAAGTGAATTCTCGACCTCACCAGTTATGGTCCTACCATCCGGAAACCAGATTTCCATGTTGATCGAAAGGAAGATCAAAGGGTTTGTTCAGGATCCTCAGCTGCATGTTTGCCTTTGTTTCGTCTATCAGCACCCGAGAGGCAAACAAAGAGTCGAGCTCCAGAGTATTCTTGATCCAGACAATCCGGAGGTCTTTCGGGTCAAGGACTCCTGAGTTCTCATAGGCAGCGAAAAGAGCTTCCTCATCACTTTGAAAATAAAGTGGAATCCGGCCGTCTTCGGGAGTCATTCCAGTGATGCAGTTCAATTTGATCGCAGGATAATCGATCTTGTCAATCAGTCGCTTTGTTGTATAATCCGCCATCCCGATCCCGGTGGCATTCCCGTGAGATTCTTGAGTAAGATCTCGGACGAAGATTCTCACGATCAGTGGTCTCTTGGGTTTACTGTTTCCTGCTACTGAACAGCGGCCGATGATATTCGTGTCCATTCCACTTCCGCTGATATTCTTCCCCATTTCATCCACGATCAGGATATCGATTGGATCGAAGGGCAAGAAGTGCATCAACCGTCGTGCTTCTTTGAGAAGACGCTTTTCCTTCTCCACCAGTTCTGCGGGTTTTAAAACATCGATCAGGGCGGTTTGACCATGCTGATTTTCAACGATCCCCACCCCACAAAGGACGGGAAGTCTCCCGAGAATCATTGAGCCCACCTCCGATAGAACAGCGGGAAACCCGTGCTTGAGGGCGAGCCTGTGAATCACGCTGGCCCCTTTCTGCTTGCCCATACCGATGCCCATCATCTTGACTAATCCACTCTCAAACTCTCCTTCGAAATCGGTGTGCGGTTTAATCCGGTTCACGACAACAATTTTGTCAGCATGACAGAGATTTCGATCCACCAGCGCAGGCACCCCAAACCTGGTCTGTCCAATCTCCTCCACATCCATCGAAGATACGATAGGCGCTCCCATGCTCTCTTCCGTAATTCCCAGGCTGGCCAGGACCTCAACCTGCCCTTCCGCGGTCCCTCCTCCGTGGCTTCCCATGCAAGGAACGATGAATGGATAAGCTCCTAAATCCCTTAAGCGGGAGACGATCGTCCTTAAAACTAAAGGTTTGTCCCTAATACCCCGGCTTCCTGCTGTCAAACCAATCCGTTCCCCCTTTTTCACCTTGTGGGACAATCCGAATTGATCCATGAGTTCATTAAGTCTCGCTTCTAAATTTCCAAGATGCGGCCCCTCCAGTTTTTGTCCGATTTTAAAGATTTTTGGAAGCTTTTCCATACGAATTACTCCATCTCTATATAGTCAAAACCCTCTCACTGTTCATTTCAATCGTGCGCAAAAACGTCCTCCGCGAGCACTTCACCTCGCGGGAACGCCTTTGACAGTTCCTATTCCTGCGTTGGTCCCAAAAACTCCAAAGCATGGGCGGTCGGCGGCACTAATGTTGTTCTTCCACACCTGATTTCTTCCATTCATTCCATTCCTTGATGGAGCAGCACAATTCATCTATTGAGAGCGGATCTTTTCAGGTCGATTGGCTTGCCCCAGAAGCTCTCTTCCCAAAAGCGGTCGTAATCCCCTTGAGGAATATCGGACAAAATTCCATACGGTTCGATTCCTTCAGACCTCATGAACTCAGGGACGTACTCTTCCGTTACCCCCGCCGAAGTATTGAACGCGCGCTCGAGCTTGATAATCTCTTTTCCCAACCTCGTGGCATAATCCGCCCCAAGATTCGTCCCATAAATCGCATTAATCATATCCATCATAATGTTCAATTTTCCAGTCAGCGCTCGCGAAACAAACATGCAGCAGAAATTATCATAGAATGCCATGATCACCTGTATGTCTCGGCTGATCTTCATCTGTCCTTCGGGCTTCCGGTGATCCATTTGGGCTCGAAAAGTGGGTGCCGCCGTGTGGTCGGCGCCCATCGTCGATTTTGCATAAGTAACACTCATCCCTTTCAGTCCGCGGGGCTCATGGCCTGCCATCGCCTGCCCTTTTACCACCGGCACCCTCACCATCCCAAACGTTCTCCCGGTGACGTTCGCGCCCGAACCCAGGACCCTCCCCAACACGGTGCCCGCCCCGACTTGCCGAATCAGCTCTCTGACCCGCTCCGGTTCGCCAAATTTGAGAACCCCCGCGTCAGCAGCAACGCCGAGGGCGGCGCCCATTTCAATGCCGTCAACTCCGATATCATTGCACAGCCTTGTGATCGAAGCGATCTCATCTAAGTCCGCGATTCCTAAATTCGCACCCAGCAAGGCAGTGCACTCATATTCCAGAGGCGCGACCACCCTTTTCCCATTCTGATCCGGCACCACATTCGAACACTGGATGATGCAAACATCCATGCATTTATGGGTGATGCTTCCCTCACCGCCCCTTGAAAGTATCAGATCATGAAGCTGATCCCCTGAGATTTGCTCGGCCAGATCCCAGGTGCCCTTACGATACCCGAACGTAGGCATCGCACTCAGGCCGTTCAGAGTCATCAACACCCCCATCGTGCCGTATTCCTTATAGACCTTGATCGTTGGTTCTTCCAGAATCGCCTGTGTGAAGGACTTTCGGGCTTCCCGAAATGCCTTCATGTCCTGCACGGGAGGTTTGAAGTTCCCGTCACCTTCGATGACGACTGCCTTCAAACCCTTCGCGGCCATGACTGCCCCCATTCCTCCTCGAGCAGCGGCCCTCGAAGGGTCACCGTTCGTGCCATTCACAAATACACCGGCAGATCCGAGCCGGTATTCTCCTGCCGGCCCGATGGTGATCAGCCCGACATTCTTCCCAAATTCCTTGTAAACCAAGTCGGCCACCTCATATGTGCCCTTTCCCATCAGCGATGCGGCCGGTCTCAGCTCCGCTCTCCCATTACCAATATGCAGAACGCTCAGTTCCGCCGTTTGAGGCATCCCTTCCACAATGATGGCTTTGATCCCGTGTCGAACAAGCTTCGTCGCAGCCACTCCTCCCGCATTCGCCTCTTTAATGCCTCCCGTCAAAGGACTTTTGCCGCCTACCGACAGCCTTCCTGTCGAGCTTACGCCGAGCCCATCCAGCGGGCTTGTCGCAATGATCAATTTGTTGCCGGCTCCTAAGGCATGACATTGAGGGTCAATTTCATCACAGGACAGATTTGCGACCAACCCCCTGTTCCCGAAGAGCCGGTATCTTTCGGGAACCTCCTGCATTGTGATCTTTCCGGTGCTCATATTCACTCGTAAAAACCGCATAAACACTGTCCTCCAACTGAACAGGCTCGATCCGTTTCTGCACCCATCCTTTTGGCAGTGTCTATTTCTTCATCTCCTTCAGCACTTCTTCTGCAGTTCCCAATATCTTCTCGATATCTTGCTCGGTGTGAGCAAAGCAAGTGGCTCCCGGGTGCATGGGTGGCAAATAGATTCCGTTGGCAATCAGACCAAGGCAAAACTCGCGGTTTTTAGTTGCATTGCCCCTCAGTTTATCCCGATTGTTTCGAATCGGTTGGCTGCTAAAGTGAGGGAAAAACATCGAGCTGATCCCTGTGATTTGCATTTCGAATCCTTGCTCAGAGGCAATCTCCCGTAACCCGACACGCACTTTTTCGGCCAGGTTATCAATGTAAGAATAATCCTTTCCCTCCAATTCAAGGAGGCATGCCAATCCCGCAGCCATGGAGATGGGATTGCCTGTAAACGTCCCCGAATGGAAGATCTTATATTCGGGATCCGCCGCAGGATTGCATGTCTTCTCCATAATTTCCCCGCGACCGCCAAAGGCGCCAATCGGGAACCCGCCCCCCATCGGTTTACCGTAACAAGCCAGATCTGGTACTACCCCATAGTGCTTGACAGCTCCGCCAAGGCCGCCGATGCGAAATCCTGTAACGACCTCATCATAAATGAGGAGGATGTTGTGCTGCTCTGTCACCTCTCGAAGGGCTTCCAAATACTCCTTATCGGCGGGGACATCCCCCATCCCGAAGCCCGGCATCGGTTCAAGCACGACAGCAGCGAGCTCGTTCGCATGCTTTCTGATAATGGAAAGAGTCGCATCGATATCATTCCATGGAATGATTACCGTATTCTCCATGATGAATTTCGGGATCCCCGCACAGTCAGGCACAGAGAGGGGTTCATCCGCCGGTCCACCCGTCCGGCCGCTTGTGCCGCTGACCAAGACATAGTCGTGCTGCCCACTGTAACCACCCTCCGGTTTCGCGATTTTCTCTTTTCTCGTCCAGGACCGTGCGATCCTGATCGCGAACATAGTTGCTTCTGAACCGGTATTGCAAAACCTGATCATTTCCAGATGAGGCAGCAACTGAGTCATTTTTTGAGCCAACTTGACGCCCAATTCCTGAAAAACAAGCGGGCAGGTGCCACGATCCAATTGTTTGATGACCGCATCGATGACTGGCTTGGGACTGTGGCCAAGAATGTTCGGGAACCCTCCCAGCAGCAGATCAATGTACCCATTCCCATCCACATCGAAGAGTTTTCCCCCTACAGCCTTTTCGATGTAAACAGGATGTGGTGTAAGGTATCCGGCACTTCCCGACACCCCGCCGGGCAAAATCTTTATTGCTTGTTCCCAGAGCTGCTTTGACTTCTTTGTCCTCGACTCAAAAGAATCCAAGAATTCTTCCAGTGCCATTTTTCTCTCCTCCCAAAAGTTATTTCTCTACCGAACTTCAATTAGTATATTACCATATTCATCCATATGGGCTTCATGGTTGGGGTAAATGACGGTCGTTGTGTCCTCCTGTTCAATGATCCCGGGACCTTTGATTCTCTCTCCCGTCGGGATCTTCCATCGGTCATAGACCGGCGTTTTGACTGCGCTTTTTCCCGAGTCAAAGTAGGCGTTTCTCTCCCCTTTCTTCGACTCTGACAACGAGCCTGTCCGTTGAACCCTTGGAAACACCGGCTTGGCCGGTGAATAGGAATGCACTGCGCGAAGACTCACAAATTCCACCGGGCTTGCCGAATCATGGTGTCCGTAAATGGCTTCATGGGCCTCGTGGAATCTCCGTACGGCCTCGCCGATCGATTCACGACTGAACTGTCCCTCGGGCAAGAGGATCTCGATCTCATATGCCTGCCCGATGTATCTCATTTCGGCGTACTTCCGAATCTCGACCTGAGAGATCGGGATGCCGTCTTTCTCCATCTTGTCAGAACAAACGCGATCCAACTCCCGAAAGATCTCATTGAAGACCACTGGATCGGCCTGATTCTCTTTGATCGCGGCTGTCTTTGCATGGTCATGCTCAATATTGGCGACCAGCAAGCCAAAAGCGGAAAGCACCCCGGGACTGAAGGGAACGACCACCCTGCGAATCGAGAGCGTCTCTGCGAGCTCTCCCGCATGAACCGGCCCCGCCCCACCCATCGCCACCAACGAAAACTTCCTCGGGTCTTGTCCCTTCCCAACAGAAATCAATCTGAGCTGATCCGCCATCTTCGCATTGATGATCCGGTGGATCCCCATGGCAGCGTCGGGAATTGCGAGACCCAGCGGGGAGGCAATCTTTTCACCAATGGACCTCGCTGCCAATTCTGGGTTCAGGTCAAAATCTCCCCCTGCGAAGTATCGCGGGTTCAAATAGCCCAGGGTTACGCTCGCATCGGTCACGGTCGGTTCCGTCCCTCCGTGGCCGTAGCAGGCCGGGCCGGGATGGGCACCAGCACTTACCGGCCCCACCCGAAGTCCACCCGCATCGTCAATCCAGGCAATACTCCCCCCGCCTGCCCCAATCGTATTGACATCCAACATGGGCAAACGAAGGGGATACTTGTCTATCTTCCCATCGGTCGTCAGTACGGTCCTTCCATCCTGGATGAGAGCCGCATCACAACTTGTTCCTCCCATATCCATGGTGATCAGGTTCTTGTCTTGAATCACCTGACCTACAAAGTTACACCCCACCACACCCGCTGCAGGCCCGGACAAGATGGTAGAAACCGCCTTTTCCAAGACCGTATCAAACCCCGTAATCCCTCCGCGTGACTGCATCACCTGAAGCTTGCCTCGAATTCCGGTCTCGGCTAAAACCGTTTGAATGTTCTTGAGATAGTTTTCAAGAACCGGTCCGATATAGGCATCAAATGCCGCAAGGCAAAGCCGCTCATACTCACGGAACCGCGGGTCGATCACCGAAGAGAGCGAAGCTCGGACTCCGGGGTATCTTTCCCCCAGAACCTTCTTTGTTTCCTGCTCATGCTGTGGATTGAGAAAGGAGAAAAGGTAGTTGACACAAATGGAATTGACCCCCTCCTCCCTGATCAGGTGGTCTAACGCCTTCTCCAGGCTCTTCCAGTCCATCTTCTCGATGATTTGACCTTTCGAGTCAACCCTTTCAGGAATACCGATGATTCTTCGTCGGGGAGCCAAAAAGATGGGAGTCTCGGGATCGATGAACAGGTCATACATGCTCGACCGCTTCTGCCGGCCGATCACCAGCACATCTTCGAATCCTTTGGTGGTCAGAATCCCGATTTTTGCTCCTTTGCGCTCAAGAATCGCGTTTGTTCCTACCGTCGTCCCATGGCAGATCAGGCTCAGGTCTTTCTCCTTACAGCCAGCGAGGCTCATGATCCTCTTCAATCCCTGCTTAAATCCAACAGCATGGTCCTGGGGTGTCGATGATACCTTGGTCACAAAAAGCTTCTTTCGATCCGTATCGTAGCCAACCACATCTGTAAATGTCCCGCCAATATCAATTCCAACGATCAATGACATTTCTTTTCTCCCCTTTTTTGGAACCTCGTCTCAATTCTGTCTGGACGGGGCTCCGGTCTTTTCCTCGTATTCTTTCCCCCGATCAAAAGTCCAGTTGATGGGCCCGATCTGCTTGGCTAGTTCCCTCCGGCGAGTTTCCGTTTCAAGCACGTTGACGGTCTTTCCTCCCGGATCAAGAACCACCCCGTATACTTCATAGGCAGCCTTTAGCGACACCCGACCTTCCAAAACATCCTCCAAGACTCGATTCGGATCTCTATCAAGGGGACTCCCGTATCCGCCCCCTCCTGTGGTAAATACTTGGAGGCGGTCTCCCGCTTCAATATGAGTAATTATTTTGGAAGGCAATTCCTCGACAGCGCCGTTTTTCCGGCAGAGATATGTCTTGCAGGCCGGCGCAGCTCTTCCGCCGAAGAGTCCCCAGGGTGCAAAGTCGTGACGATCGCGCCGGTGGCTGAGGGTCGCTTCTCCCCGGAGCAGCTCCAGCTCGGCCTCATAGCCCAATCCTCCACGAAACTTCCCTGCCCCTCCTGAATCCGTCCACAGGTTGATCTTGGAAAAGCGGACGGGAAAATCAAGCTCCGTTGCCTCGATCGGCTGGTTCATCAGATTCGACATGTCCGTATCGATAACATCTATGCCATCCTTGTTCGAACGGGCGCCCATCCCACCCGCAGTGGGAACACCAGAAAGAAAGACATACGGCTTCTGAATCTCAGGGTCAGCCCCCCCGATGACCAACGCCGTAAGTTGCCCGTTGGAGGCTGCATGCACCTTGTTCGGGCTCGCCTGGACCAGCACACCCATGAGCGCATCGGCGATCCTCTTCAGACTTACCGTGCGCACACCACAGGGTGCCGGAGGTCTCGGATTGACGATACTTCCCTCCGGCATATGAATCGACACGGGCCGATAACATCCATCGTTGTTGGGAATGGTCGGGTCCGTGACCGCACGGATGATGTAATAGACCAAGGCTTTTGTGGATGCCGGAACCGAGTTGAGGGGTCCCCGGGGCTGAGGACTGGACCCGGTAAAATCAAAATGAATGTTCGATCCCTTGATCGTCACCGTGACCATGATTTTTACTGGCTTATGAATGTCAACACCGTCATCGTCAATGTAGTCGTGAAAAACGTAAGTCCCGTCCTTCATTTCTTCGATGCATTTTCTGGTCAGCTTTTCAGAACGGTCCATCAACTCCCCGATCGTGTCGGTGACCGTATCCACCCCGTACTCCTCGAACAACGCAATGATTCGCCGCTTCCCCACATTGGCGCAGGCAATTTGAGCTCTCAAGTCTCCCATCGTGATCTCTGGAAGCCTGACATTTTGCCTGATCAACTGCATCAGCGTTAAGTTGGGTTTCCCTTTTTCGTACAGTTTCAGAGGTGGAATCCTCAGCCCTTCAGCAAAAATCTCGGTTGCATCCGGGGGGGTGCTGCCGGGAGCTTTGCCTCCCACGTCTTGGTGGTGGCCGAGGCTTCCGCTGAATGCCACTCGCTTGCCTTTATAGAAAATCGGCATCACCACGCTGACGTCCGGTAGATGGGTCCCTCCTTCGTAGGGATCATTCAGGATGAAGATATCCCCGTCAAACATCTCTTCAGGGGGAAATTTCTTTGCTATCTGGGCGGTCGCTTCCATGAGAAAACCCAACTGGGCGGGTACGGATGCCGCCTGCGCCATCGTTCTTCCCTGATGATCAAAAATGGCCGCCGAAGCATCTAAAGCCTCTTTGATGATGCTTGAAAACGCACTCTTGAGCAGGGTCATCTCCATTTCATCAGCGATATTGTCAAGCCTGTTTCTGATCACTTCGATCGTAATCGGATCAATCTTCTTTGCACACATGTCCCCACCTCACATTCCTAATTCGCAATTAAAAGACCAACATCTTTGACTTTTTCCAGATCGTTTACAGTTTCCAGCATCTTTTCCGCTTTGCCTTTCCCCCAAACCGGCACTGTCAGGGAGAAGAATTTCTTCTCCTGTTCCTCTGTGCTCATGGGGCTTTGGGGCGAACCCTTGGGAGAATAGACGGATTCTTCAAATTGGCCGCCGTTTTCCGTCCGAATGATCACCGTGGAACCCATGATTCCCTTTTCAAAATAGAGGCGGTCGATCTCCGGATCGAGCTCGATCTTCACCTTGCCAGCAACGGACCGGACGATGTCGTCCTTTAGATGTGCCTCCACAAGCCCTTGGGATGGAGGATGCCCGGTGATGCAAAGGCTCACGACATGGGGGATGCTGAACTGCGCATCGATGATGTTTTCGGGATGATTCTGCGCTAACGACTTGGCCATCTCATACATGCCCTTCACCGTGATCGAGGCGATGCTCGACGGAGGGATCGCATGCTTCTCGAGAATTTTCAGGCAAGCGTCAATGGTCGAATGGGTCCACCGACAGGAAGAATAGGGCTTGAAGGAATTATTCAGAATCAGGTAAATCTCCCCTAAGCCTGCGGTCATCTTACCGAAATCGCACCGGTCCGATCCTGCCATGGCCCAGAAGCCTCTTTCTCCGTCCAGGACGAATCGGTTTCCGATAAAACCCTTTTCGGTAAGGAGCGCTCCCAGAACCCCGCCCATGGACGCCCATCCGTAATTGTTTTTCGACCATGCAAACGGTCTCTCTTCCACCTCGAGGCCCAACTTTCGACAATAAGGAACCGGGGCGTTCGCACAGGCCAAGCCGATCGCGTTACGCATCTGTAGCCTATCCAATTTCAGAAGCTTTCCGGCGGCCGTCCCGGCACCAATGATCTGATATGTACCCAGCCCTAGAACCTGCTTGTAACGTTCAGGAGTGGCTTGAATCGCGAGCCCGACCCTTAATGAAGTTTCATACCCTAAGACCACGCTCGTCAGGAGTTCCATGCCGTTGGCCCGCCTCCATTCTCCGACAGCCAGCGCCGGCGGGATGACCGTCGCTCCGGGGTGCCCCACACTTCCATAGGTGTCATCGAAGTCCAGCACATTCGCCAAAAAGGCATTCACATAGACTGCGTTGACTAACGGCAGCTTCTCTCCTGTCGCCATCACCGTCGCCTCAGGAACCCCACCCATCGCCCGATAAAAATCGATGATGATCCTTCCGGGCTCCAGATTCGAGCCACCCACGGTGCATCCAATCGAGTCTAAAATGCAAGCCTTCGCCATGGCGATGGCTTCTTTGGGAATGTCCTCATATCTCGTTCTCACCACATATTCACATAAGATTGTTGTCGGCGAATGATCACGGATCATTGGGTTTTCCTCCTCGGCAAACGGTTCTCTTTATTTCTTTCCGGTCATCAGATACTTGTTGAGCGCTGACGCATTCAAGCCACCCAAGCCGACCTTTTCCGCTGAAAGCCCCTCTTTTCTGAAATCCTTCTCGCACAGGGCAGAACCAACTTCGATCAATGCCTCGATCAAAGGCGTTGCAACCCCGATATTCCTGGCAATGCTCGCCCAGAGGACAAGACCGTAAGGGATATCCTCACTAATATAGCGATCATGGATATTGAGGGGTCCTTTGGCTACAGGGTAAATCGAGCTGTTATGAAGCTCCTCATAGAGGGATGCCGCCGGTTGCGTATACCCGTATTTCACAATCCGTTCAGTGGTAGGCACTTCCTTAAAGCCCATCTTTCGGCAAAGAGCCAGCCTCTCCCGATCCACAGCCTCAATGACTCTCGCAACGCCCTCCGAAATTCCCTCGCGGTAAAGATAGAATTCCCCCTTCGAGAACTCAATCCGCCCCACATTCATCAGCGACCCCGCAGGGTGAATCACTGGATTGCCGTTATTGAGAGTCGTTTCTAAAATGTTCGCTGCCTGAGTGGTTGAGGGGTAAAGTTCTCTAAAGACAGCGATCATCTCCGCCGTCTCATCACCTGGGAAAGCGGCAAAGAAAAAACCCTTCGTTAAGAGTAAGAGGTTAATCGTGCTCGGCCCGATCCTTCGGGTAGCATACGGCAGGGTGGAGGTCTCGGCGACCCGGATCTTCTTTCCTTTTGCGATCTCTTTCACCTTCCGATCAAACCTCAGGGCTCCCAGGGTTCCGGCCATCATCACCACGACCATCTGGCCTTCTTTCAGGAACGGCCCGCTCAGTTCGGCAAACGTTTCGACGCCAAAACCTGGAACAACCAAGAGAACAATATCTGCACCTTCTAAAGCTTCACGAATGTCAACAGTGACCCGGTTGAATTTGACGAATCCTTCTTTCAGCGCTGGTCCCTTAACCTCAATCCCGCCTTTTTCGATGACCTCCTTAATACCGTCCCGAAGTTGAGGTAACTCAAACAGGTTGACAGAAAATCCCCTGCGCGTTAAATCCGCGCCTGTGGCGAGCGCTCCCGCGCCCCCTCCTAAGATCGCAACGTTCTTGACAGCCATCTTCAATCTCCTTTCTTCCGGTTGATTCTGTTCGAGCCAGGCTTGCTAATTCCCTCTTTCCTCTGATCCAGAAATTGTCAAAGTGCCCTTGCTCTATTTCTGAATGGTTGAAGTAATCGGAACGGGCTTGCTATTTTCGATCTGCGTAAAATAGAGGGGAATCGTGAATCCCCCGCCTTCGATCGACGAAATGCGCCCCCACATTGGAGCGTCGTAATCCTTCACAGAATTCAGATAATCCCGGATCATGGTTCGCTCCTGTTTCAGCTTACCAGGATCTCCAGTCACTCCCGTCATTTCAATGGCTTCCTTGATCAAATACGTCGCGATATAGTAGCCTTCTCCAGCCCATGCAATTTTTCGTGCGTTCTCTTGCCCCTTCAATTTCCGGTATCCCTCAAAAAGCCTCTTACCCACTGGTGTTGTCGGTGTGATGGCGAACGCGCCCATATAGCACCCGTCAAGAGCATTGTTGGCTTCCGCCGCCATCGTATACAATTCCGACAGATCTGCCGATTGATGAATAAAGATACGTTTCGTATCTTTGAATCCGCGATTTCCAAGTTCCCGGATGACCCGAACTGTATCCGAGGCCCAAAGCACCGTGTCAATGCCGTCCGGATTTAGCTTTAAGGCCCGAACCACAGCCGACGAAACATCGAGCGATCCTTGCGCCACATCGATGACATCAAGCACCTGCACCCCCCTTTTCTCTAAAGACTTTTTATGCGCTTTCACTAAATCGCGCCATTCCGCAATAATTGGAAGTTGAAAGATCACGACTTTCTTCATTTCAGGGTTTCGCTGGACCCAATTGCTCATGTCAAATTCCGCCCTGTATTCAAGGTTCCGACTTAGAGAGACGATCCAGGGCCTCCCGTCCTGAATAAATTCGGGTGAAATATAGGCGACAAGCATCATCACTTCCGCACTCTTTGCAATCGGTTGAGCCACCCGAATGGACAAACTCGTCATCGGCCCCATCACCACTAAGCCGCCGGTCGCTGCCTTCTTCATGCAGGAGGCCGCTCTCGTAGGATCCATCGCCTCATCACATTTTTCGATGACCAATGGCTTTCCTGCGATGCCGCCCGCCGAATTAATATCGTTCACGGCCTGGTCTTGACACCAATCAAGAGGGATCCCCAAGCCTGCGGCCGGTCCGGTGACGGCATTGATAAACGGGATCGTCCATCGATCCACAGCAACTTTCGTCGACGCCCCTTCCGATGGCGAAATTAAGAATAGATTCACAAGAGCTATTGCCACCAAGGCCATTTCACAAAAGTAAATTTTCCTGTTCTGTTTCATCGGTCCTCTCCTTTCTGATGTCAAGTGTTTTTTCCGTTTCCTACCCATCCTCCCCCTTCGGCCTTCTTTGGAACCAGAGCAAATTTGATCCTCCTCACCAACCCCTTCGTAATCACCCCTTCCGGCATTGCCAACAGAAAGACAATGATAATGGCTCCGAACATGAAATTACGATATTTCACGATCCCCGCTGGAACAAATTCCGGTATCAGCCATAAGATCGGGGCAAAGAATAACGGCCCCCAAGGGGTGTGGCGCCCGCCCACAATGATGATCGTATACGTGTAAAGGAGGAGTCCAAAGCCAAAAATCTCCGGGTGCACCGTGCCCAAAGCAAACGTGTAAATCCCTCCAGCCAAACCACCGATCGTTCCGGAGATCGTCTGGATCACAATGCTCATTTTGATCGCATCGATCCCCATGGATCGCGCCATTTCGCTGTCCACATCAACCGCCTCCATTGCCCTCCCCCAGCGGGAATTATGCAGGCGATGGAGCAGAATTAGGACGATCACCACAGAGACGAGGCCGATGACCAGCAGATTCTTTATCTCCGGGAAGCCGCTCATTCCGACCACACCGCCCAAAAAATCCAAATTTTTCAGAACGGTTTGAATAATAAAAATGAGCGCCATGGTTGCCACAGCCATTTGAAATCCTGTGAAGGGCGCCAAGATTAAAGAGAGGCCGAGGGCGAAAAGGCCAGCCAGAACGATTCCGCCAAAAAACCCAAGGAGCACCGGCCAATGGAAGCACTTGGTCACATAGGCCGCAAAGTATCCACTGATTGCGGCGCAGAACGCAGGGCCGTTATAGAGCTGACCGCAGGAGAAAGGCAGATAACAAGCCCATGAGACGAGAATAAAGAAAATCACAGTCAATAACAGATTGTTTACATAAAGGGAAAACATCCGTTTCGCCCCTCTCTTAACGCTGCCTCAACCCTGCTTCACCTGTCCCAATAAACCCGCAGGCTTCAGCGTGATCACAAACATGATGACCCCCATGCCCACCGCGTCCGCCCAATCTCCAATCAAGTACCCGCGGACCAGAGCTTCGATCAGGCCCAAAATGAACCCTCCCAGGACAGCGCCCTTCAGATTTCCCATCCCTCCTAGCATCATGACAGCAAGCCCCTTAAAGGTCAGGTTCTCTCCTAAGACGGGCGACGCGGCACCCAGGGCAAGGATGAGAAGGATAGCCGTCAATGCAGACAGGAACCCAGCGACAACGAAGCTCAGAGTCGTGCATTTCCGGATCGGGATTCCCAACAGGCGAGAAACTTGAATGTTATACGCCATCGCCCTCAGGGTCTTCCCTTGTCTGGTTTTAAAAAGAAAAAATGCTAAAACTGCAAGGCTTGCAACGGTCGCCACGACCACATACAAATCCGCTGCCGTGATCCGAATGAGCCTAAAGGATAAAGCCCAGCCACCGCCCGCCATGCTGTCAGGGAAAGCGATCGGCATTCCGGCGTTGAAGTATTGGCACATAGCTTCCGTCAGGATCATGCCAACCGCGATGGTAAGAATGAGCGTCTCCAATACAAGTTTCCGTTCGCGCAGTGTCCGCAGGAGAGGCTCGAGAACAAATTGAAGGACAGTCGAAACTACCGCAGCCACAAAAAAGGAAAGGACCACAGAATTTGTCAGATGGAGCGTCAGCCAGCAGAAGAAAATAGAGATGACCACTGCCTGACCATACGCGAACTGAATCACATCTGCAACGACCAATAGCAGGGTCATCCCGACGGCGATGAGGCTATAGATCGACCCTGAGACAATACCTGCTTCTATAATGGCAAGAAGAGCTTCCATCCTTAATCTCCCACTGGATTAAAATAAAATCATTCGAGAGCTGACCGATCATCCCCCTAAGTAGGCCTGCCGGACCATATCGTTTTCAATGAGCTCCTGATTCGTCCCCTGTATAACAATCCGGCCTTTCTCAAAAACATATCCTCGATCCGCAATGCGCAGTGCTTTCGTTGCATTCTGCTCTGCCAAAAGGATATTGTTGTGCTGCTCATCCTTTAGCTTCGTGATGATCTCATAGAGATGGTTGATGATGATCGGCGCCAAACCAAGAGAAGGCTCATCCATCATAATGAGATTGGGATCTCCCATCAAGGCGCGGCCAATCGCCAGCATCTGTTGCTCCCCTCCGCTCAAAGAGCCTGCTCTCTGTTCCCTCCTTTCCCCCAAGATTGGAAATTGATGAAAGACTTCTTCGAGCCTTCTCTGGACTCCCTCTCGGCGGTGGTAGGATCCAAGCTCAAGGTTTTCGATCACGCTCATTTCCATGACGATCCCGCGCCCTTCAGGGATTAGAACGATCCCTGAAGATACGATCCGGTCCACCGCGACGCGTGTAATCTCCTGCCCCATAAAAAAAATCGAGCCAGAGGTTGCGCGCTGGAGACCGAGGACTGTCTTGAGCATGGTGGATTTCCCCGCACCATTCGCTCCGACCAGCGCCACGACCTCCCCCTTTTTAACGCTCAAGCTGACCTCTCTTAGGGCAACGATACTCCCGTAGGAGACCGAGAGGTCCTTGATTTCGAGTAATAACAGCTCATTTTGTTCCAAGGTATACCTCTAATACCCCCTCGTTCCTCTGAACGTCCCTAGGGTTTCCTTCGGCAATCTTATTGCCGAAGCTGATGCAAGTCACAACGTCTGAAATTTCCATGATCAGTCTCATGTCATGGGCGATCACCACCATGGTGATGCCATTGTCCCGGATCTTCTTAATGGCCTTCTGAACAGATCTTGATTCTGTTTCTCCCATGCCTGATGTCGGTTCATCCAAGATCAGCAGTTGTGGTTCACTGGCCAAGGCGCGGCATAATTGCAACAGCTGTTCCTCGACCCAGGAAAGGCTGCCCGCCATCCTGTCTACAGAATCTCCAAGCTCCATGAATTCCAGCAATTGAACCGATCTGCGCCGGATCTGCTCCTCCTGAGTCGATCGAGTCCAGGGACGCCTGAGGAAGGTGCCGGAGAGGTCCAAGCGATGCCTGCAGTGCTGCCCTAACATGACATTTTCAAGACATGTTCCGCCGGGCAATATTCTCGGTATTTGAAAAGTTCTGGAAATACCAAGTTTGGTGATCAGATGAGGTTTCAAATGTGTAATATCTTGACCATTAAAATAGATCGCTCCTTCTGTGCTTGGGATCATTCCCGTCACCATGTTGACGAAGGTAGTTTTCCCGGACCCATTCGGTCCTATAATCCCCCTGATCTCCCCTTTTTCCACGGAAAGGTCGATCCCATTCAGGGCCCGAAGACCGCCGAAGTCCTTAGTGAGTCCTGTTACAGATAGATGGTGCATTGCGCCCCTCAGTCTAAAGCCTTTCCTTGCGATGCAAAGACCCGCGGCATGCGTTCGTGTGAAAGCCCGTTTTTCAACACAAAAGGCCTATTGCGCCGTGTATCCTCCATCCACCATGAGAACCGTTCCAGTAATCCAAGATGACTCGTCAGAAGCTAAAAAGAGAACAGCCTGGGCAACCTCTTCTGGCGTTCCGATCCTTCCGATCGGGTGACGACAGATGATGCAATCCCAGATCTTTTGATCTTTGCGGGCGGATTCAAGAAAGGGTACGGCCATCTCCGTTTCCACAACAGCCGGACAGATGCAGTTCACGCGAACATGAAAGGGGGCATAATCAAGAGCCATAGCCTTTGTGAGCTGAACAACAGCACCTTTTGACGCGGCGTAAACAGCTCTGTTTCGTTGGGCTATGGAACCCACGATTGATGAAGTATTGACAATTGTCCCTCCTCCGTTCCTGATCATTTCAGGGATCACATATTTCGAGGTCAGAAAAATTCCCTTCACATTCACGCCCATCACTTGATTCCAATCCGATTCCAAAAGCTCGGTCACCGGTTTTCTGGCAGAATCCGGATTGATTCCCGCATTGTTAAAGAGAATATCAACCCTGCCGTAGGCCCTAAGGACGCGCGAAACCATTGCTTGCACTTCGTCTTCCTTCGACACATCTGCTCTCACAAAAATTCCTTCTCCACTCCTTAGGATTTTTTTTACTGCCTCCTCCCCTTTTGACTCTCTCCTGCCAACTATCGCAACTTTTGCGCCCTCTTGTGCGAACAGAATAGCTGCAGCGCACCCGATTCCTGATGTCCCTCCTGTTACGATCACTACCTTATCTTTGGCTCTCATGGACTTTGCTTCCCCTTGTAATGTTTCTTTTAATCGTTGCTTGAAAGCCATACTTTACTAACTATCTCATCTCCTCCATCATAAGGCCATGGTCTATTTCTGTCCCACTCAAAATAGGCCGGTTCGTGAAAATCTCGAATTGTAAATACCCGCCGCCTCACCCTGCTGTGAGGAACACGGGAACTACCTCTGATGTTTAATGATGCTCCTTGGGGATATAATTTTTTGTTTTCTTTAGCTCTGGTGCTGTACTGACCTTCCTCCTTCTCCTGCTACGAACCGAAGCCTAATCCGATGAAGGGTAAGATCTTGCCCACAACATTGTTGCCCTCTTTTCGCTCTCTAATAAATGGTCTTCTGAATTTTGCTGTTTCATTTTTGCCTTCAATAGTTCAACAAATGTAACAAGATGAGTCCTCAGAAGGTCCTTCGCTTCATCAAAGTTTCCTTCCTTTATAGAATTAAAGATGAGTCTATGATATTCCTGGGAAGTCTGAAACGAATCCGGATCATAGGGATATCTATTCTGGTATCGTGATAAATTATAGGTAATTGTTTGGTGAAAGTGGACTAAAAAACTATTTTCGGCCAATTCGACCAATTTTGAATGGCAGGCTGCTAGGATTTGTAGATATCTTAGCCTTTCAAGTTTGTCATTAGTAAAGCGTTCGGAAAATTCTAAACTTGCTGCAAGATCGAAGACCCCTCTAATTTTTGATACCTCTCTCACGTTTCTTTTCTTTAGAATATCGATGGCATACAATTCGATCATTAATCGCGCTTCGAAAACCTGGTCCAGATCTTGTAACGAAAGCGTCGTAACATAGCACCCTTTCCTCGGGACACTACTGATGAGTTGCTCATTTTCCAGTGTTCTAAATGCTTCCCTCAGTGGCGGGCGACTGATATTAAATTTCGCAGCCAATTGAGCTTCGTTCAGCTTCTGGCCGTCCACCAATTCACCCGTTATAATCGCCTGCCTAAGATACTCAAGAATGCTACTTTTGACGCTATGAATTTCCATTTTTCTTAAATAGATTATCTTTCTGTCTTTTGTATTTTGACTTCTGGAGACAATATTAAACCAAAAACCCCAAAAAATGCCAACAAAAAAATTCGAAAAAAGTTAATCACTCAATTCTTTATAGATAAAATCAATAAGTTAGATTAGCATCATCTCTTATCACTTCTGAGCTTCGCTTGGCCTCAGCGGAAATCATCGCCTTTGTTGCCACGGATTTCACATAATTCCGGTAATGCTCGGAACGGCATTTCTGTTGATATCGTTTTTGTCCTGTCTGGTGGCGAGCGAGTTTATACGAAGTACGATGATTACAGGGCCTTTTGGCCTAATCGGGGACGCCAAACGAAGAATCGATTGGCAGAAGGGACACAATGTTGCCAAATGGTGTCCCCTCTCACTTTTTGAGAGGGCATAACAGTGAGATAATTGATGGTAGAAGGTGGTTGCGATAGCGGAATGACAGGGGGGACAACCAGAGGGACTCCCGGGTGACTCCAGTCCCCTATCGACTCATCCTATCCTCCACATCCCAATGGAATGATAAATCATTCTGGGCATCGCACATATACAAATGCCATAACCTGATCAGGATTCCGTCGTCACTCCTCATGCTGCCGTTCGTGACAGATCAGGCACTAGTGGTGCACCACAGAAATAACGCTATATTTCAAAGAGCACTTGGATAGCTTATTTTGCTGGGGATGATCATTTCCAAACATAGTTCCATTTATGGGGTACACCACTAGCCGTTGGTACACCCTTATTCCTGGCAATGTCTATATCCGGGGCAACATTGACGAAAAATCGTGATCTACCCCCACCATATCGAGCAATACGGAGACCTGGCCCCTGTGATGAGTCTGATGATTAAACCAGTGAAGAAGCATCTTCCATAATTCCTTTTCCACCTCTTCCCCTTTATAATTCTTGTACCTAATTACCGATTCCAGTTTGCTCTCATCCAACTCATTTACAAACTCTATGATCACATCGTCCATCTGTTTCCTATACTGAAAAAACCTCCTATAGTCAGATTCAAGTTCTTTCCGCAAGCTTTTTTCCTCCAACGAAATGACGCCGCGATTGTTTAATCCCTTATTTCCTTTTGTGGCATCTAGACAACGTTTCAACCAAGTAAGATCACCTATGAGGTTATGTAACAGGGTCTCAAAGATAGACGGATAATAAGCTTTTGTTTCCATCATGATCTGTTCCTTTTTCAAAGGCTCAACTAATTCCAGGATGCTCTGATTGACACTCCCGTTATACCCAGCAAACGCTTGAAATACAGTCTTCATATTTCCTGCTTAGTCAGAATTTGCCCGATAATCCACGTGACATTTCGAAATCTTCTTCTCTCCCTTCGGTTATCTCTGCGATACCCAATAAACCAACTCAAAAGTTTTGTCAAGAAAAAAAATCAAAAAAAAATCAAAATCAAAAAATTGTCAAAAAATCTCTAAGGAAACAGAAAATCAAAGAAAAAGATCGCGGAAGTTCTGTAAATAAGGGAGTTGTGACACCCAAAAAGAGGACAAAGAGGTAGAAGCTTTGGTTGAAGCCTGCTTGGACAAAAAGATCGGGTCAGGAAATAACGACGAGAACCCGGCGGTCCTGCGAACAGCCTGTACGGGGAAGACCCTTGTTCGAGCAATTGTCCGTGAACCTACACTCCCTCCAGTCTGCAGTGTTCCAGAAACGTCAAACGAGAATTTTTCAGCAAAAAAGTCTCCAGTGTTGATACTAGTGGTGCACCACAGAAATAACGCTATATTTCAAAGAGCACTTGGATAGCTTATTTTGCTGGGGATAATCATTTCCAAACATAGTTCCATTTATGGGGTACACCACTAGACAACATTAAGATGCCATGTTCCGTAAGGGGTACTTAATGGCCTCGCCTTTTGGTGACCTTAAAACGGCGAGACTCGTCGATCACTGTTTACCTTGATTTCTTATCTCGATCGTATGTATAATTGGCACGAGAATCCTGGCCTAAAAGGAGGGTATTATGGCGAGCAGGGATGAAAGATGGAAGGAGTTATCGAGGAGAGATTTTCTTCGGGCCATGGGGGTGGTGGGAGGCGGCCTTGCAATGGCCGGCTTCCCTGGAATGGGGTTCGCTCAGGCAGAAAAGTACGGGGGGATCTTGCGGGTCAGTGGTACCTTCGGGCTCACAACCCTTAACCCCCAGATGCATATCAGTGCTGCCGAGTGGGCCGTAACAAAGTGGATGTATAATAACCTTGCCCGGCTGAATTACAAACGGGAAGTCGTTCCGGATCTCGCGGAATCGTGGGAGGCGAGAGAGAACGGGAAGATCTGGGTTTTTAAGCTTCGATCGGGAGTAAAGTTCCATATGGGACGGGAGGTCAATGCGGAAGATGTGGTGGCCACTTACCAGACGATTCTCGATCCAAAGACGGCTGCGCCCTATAGAGGGGAGGTTGGCCCAATTGACAAAGTTGAGGCCCTAGATAAGTACACAGTGCGGTTTACTCTTAAGACGATTTTTGCCGACTTTCCGGCTGCCGTGACCATTCCCGCCTCTCGCATCATCGCCCGGGAAGGATTGGCCGACTTCAAGGATCTCGCTGCCAAAGAGTTCGGCTCCGGTCCGTTCAAACTGAAGGAGTTTGTCCCGGGCGACCACATCATTGTTGAACGGTTTCCCGACTACTTCAAAAAGGGACTTCCTTATCTCGATGGAGTAAGCTTCAAGGTATTCCCGGAATCGATGACGGAAATAACCGCCCTCAAGAACAAAGAGATCGATATGATATTGGATGTGACTCCGGAGCTTTACTCTCAGGTCGCAACACTTCCCGGTGTAGATGGCATGGCGGTGCCGGGAGGGACCTTTTCGAACGTCATCATGCCTTCCGACAAACCTCCCTTCAGTGATAACCGTGTGAGGGAAGCCCTGAAATATACGGTGGATCGAAACCTGATGCTCGCTGCGGCCTATGGCAAGCACGGAGAGATCGGCAACGACCATCCTGTCTCCTCCGCCTATGCATTCTATGCAGACCTCCCCAAACGGCAGCAGGATATTAAGAAGGCCGAAGCCCTCCTGAAAGAGGGAGGCTATGCGAACGGGCTTTCATTTAGGCTCTCCGTTTCAAGTTCCCCACCGATTCGAGAGAAGATTGCCGTCGTTCTGAAGGAAATGGCAAGACCTGCTGGATTTAATATGGATATTGAAGTCCTAGGATATGACCGGTTCCTCGCCCAGGTCTGGAACAAGGGCGTACCGTATATCGGATATTACGGAACCCGGCCAACCGCTGATGCGATCCTGATGAAGCTTTATCACCAGAAAGAAGGAATCGATGAAGGGCGGTGGGCTTCGTCTCACCCCGATGCCATTAAACTCCTAGAGCAGGCCCGTGAGACTGTGATCGCCGAGAAGAGGAAGAAATTATATGCAGACTTTCAAAAAATCTCACGGGACCAGGGCCCCTTTATCATTGCCTTTTTCAGAAACGAGTTGAGCGCGAAAGGAAGCTATGTGAAAGACTTCCATCTCAATCCGAGCAATTACGAACTCGAAGTGGATGAAGTCTGGCTGTCTTCAGAGGCGCCAAAGAAGAAAGGCTAACGTGTTCGGCGGGAGACCACGGCCCTGTTCTTGAAGTTGAAATTCGGTCCGTGGGGGCTGGAACATTTTAGCCTCTAGACGTTTTCACTTATCCCGAAGGCCACATGGAACCCCCGTAAAGAGAGGGACGGATCAACACCTTTTTTTGGAAGCAAACCGGTCCATAGACAAACATCCGACCATGGCACCCTATATTCTGAACAGAGTTCTCTCCATTTTTTTTGTTCTTATCGCTGTCTCCTTCATCATCTTTTTCGCTACCCACATCCTGCCCGGAAGTGCTGCGAGCCTTATACTCGGCGAGCACGCCACGAAGGAGAGCCTTCGGACACTTGAGCATGAGATGGGCCTGGATAAGCCCTTCTACGTTCAATACCTGAACTGGGTCAAGGGCATCGTCAGCGGTCACTGGGGCGACTCGCTTGTGATGAAGCAGCCAGTGGTTTCGATCATCAAACTCAGGGTGAAGAATTCGGCATTCCTTGCCGTTTTTTCATTAGCTACACTCGTCCTTATCGGTATTCCGCTGGGTACCTTGGCGGCCCTTAGACAGAAGGGCAAGCTAGGGCTAGCCATCATGACAGGGTCTTACATCGGCATCTCGATTCCTGAATTTGTCACAGGCATTCTCCTCGTCCTGCTCTTTGCCGGTCCATGGACTCACCTGCTTCCTACCGGAGGTTACCGGGAGTTCTCCCAAGGGATCTCTGCATGGCTGAAGCACCTGATACTCCCTTCAGCCACACTCACCCTCATCCTATTGGCCCACGTTGTGCGGCAGACCCGATCGGGTGTTATAGAGGTTCTAAAGTCGAATTACGTTCGGACGGCCCGCCTGAAGGGAGCAAATGAGAGTAGGGTCATCCTTCGTCACACCTTGCGGAACGGACTGCTCCCCACGATTACCGTGCTCGCTATGGATCTTGGGTATCTCATGGGAAGCATTGTCATCGTCGAGGAAGTCTTCGCTTACCCGGGAATGGGACGGCTGATCATCTATGCCATTACAAACCGCGATATCCCTCTTCTCGAGATGGCGGTGCTCATTATTGCTGCAATCTACACGGTCTCAAATTTCATTGCCGACATGCTCTACATGTACCTTGACCCGAGGATCAGATATCGATGAGTGAAAGAAAATTCCCTCCTTCCGTCACGAAAAGTCACTATCTCTTCATCCAAAACCCTGCATTGGTCATTGGCTCTTCAATTCTCGCCTTCATCATCCTCGTGAGCCTGGTCGGACCCGTCATCTCTCGTCATGCCACAACCGAACAGCATATCCTGAAGCGTCTTCAGGGACCGAGCCTCACCTATCTCTTTGGAACCGATCAATACGGGCGGGATCTGCTAAGCCGAACGCTCCTTGGAGGCCGGACGTCCCTCATTTTAGGCCTAGGGGCAGTCGCCCTCGGGCTTGTACTGGGGATTCCGATCGGTCTGATCACGGGCTATTTCAAGGGAAGGACCGATGAAATTGTGATGCGGTTCATGGATATCCTTCTCTCCTTTCCTTCCCTCCTTATGGCCCTTCTCATCATTACAGCTTTGGGGGCAAGCCTGAGTCACGCCATCCTCGCGATCGGAATTGCAAATTGTCCAGGCATCGCCCGTATCGTCCGGAGCGCAACCCTATCCGTAAGAAATGAGGAATTTGTCTTTGCAGCCGAGGCACGAGGGGAGTCTCATTTCTACATCATGGCGAGCGAAATCTTCCCAAACATTCTGCCGCCAACGATCATCGAAGGGACGATCCGAATCGGGTTTGCAATGCTTATCGGAGCCAGCCTGAGCTTTCTAGGGCTCGGGGTCCAGCCTCCGCACGCGGACTGGGGTTTGATGATTCGAGATTCGCGGGAATATCTCTTTCTCTCCCCATGGCCCCTTATCTGCCCTGGGATAGCCCTTGCCGTTACGATTATTGGATTTAACCTCTTTGGTGATGGTTTGCGCGACATGGTCGGGGGGAGCGAATGACGGCGGACAGCTCTTCGCGTTTCAGGAATCGGTCGGGGGGACTGTGAATTCAACTCTCTTGGAGATTAGAAACCTGTCCGTCCATTTCGAATCCCGCCGGGGAAAGGTCCAGGCCTTGAGAGATTTAAGCCTCAAGATCGGGCCGGAGGAGACCCTCGGGATTGCAGGCGAGTCCGGGTCAGGGAAAAGTACCCTTGCCTATGCGATCATGCGCTACCTTTCGGCAAATGGAAGGATCACGAAGGGCGAGATTCTTTTTATGGGAGAAAGTCTCCTCGACAAAGATCAGAATGAGCTCAGGAAGATCCGGGGAAATCGAATTGCTATGGTGTATCAGGATCCGAAAAGCTCACTCAACCCCTCCAAACGGATTGGCCACCAGATCGCAGAGGTTTTCCAGATTCATCAGTCCTTTTCCAGAAAGGAAGCCTGGGACCGGGCACTCGGTCTCTTGAGCCTCGTCAATATACCGGATCCTGCCTTCCACGCGGAGAAGTATCCCCATCAACTGAGTGGGGGCATGCAGCAGCGCGTGGTCATTGCAATGGCCCTATCCTGCGGGCCGAACCTTCTCATTATGGATGAACCGACAACAGGTTTGGACGTGACGACGCAGGCAAGAATCATTGAGCTGATCGGGGACCTGAAAAGAAGGGCGAAAGCGTCCATTCTTTACATCACCCATGACCTCAGCGTAATCGCGCAAGTGAGCGACCGGGTGGGAATTCTTTATGCCGGAGAGTTGGTGGAAGTGGGAGTGGCTGAACAGGTCTTCCATTCGCCCATTCATCCTTATACCGTAGGACTGCTTGCGGCCCTTCCACGGATCGAAGTCGAAAAGCAGTTCAAACCCATCAGAGGGAAACTGCCCGATCTTACCAACATTCCCTCTAACTGTATCTTTTCCCCCCGATGCGATCATGGAGATGAAACCTGCACTAATCAATCGGCCCAGCTTCAGGAGGTGGAAGAAGACCATTTCGTGAAATGTCTCCGATCAAAAGAGGCCTTCACATCCCAGGCTAGCGAGGCTCAGTCTTTGCCATTCAGGAAGGGCAACCCTTCTGGCCAACCGATGCTCGTAACGGATCATTTGAAGAAGTACTACTCCGAGACAAACTATATCGGCAAATGGTTAGGCTTTCCGATCCCTGAGGTTAAGGCGGTGGATGATGTCTCATTCCATATCAGGCAAGGCGAAGTCTTTGCCCTTGTGGGTGAAAGCGGATGCGGCAAGACAACTCTAGGGCGTGTCATCACAAGACTTTTGAAGCCCACCGCCGGTAAAGTCTCGTTCTACAAAAGAAGGCCGAGTGGACAGGAGATCTTCGGCACCGATGAGTTTCGGCGCTCTGTTCAGATCGTTTTCCAGCATCCAGACTCCTCACTCAATCCAATGAAGAAGATAGGCACGATTATAGAGCGCCCTCTTAAACTCCTCGGATTCTCGAGACCGGAACGGAGTAAGAATGCCCGCGAGCTGCTGGAACTTGTGAAGCTTGATCCGGCCTATCTCGAACGCTATCCGAAACATCTCAGCGGGGGGGAGAAACAACGGGTGGCGATTGCCAGAGCTTTTGCATCAGATCCTGAATTTATTGTGTTCGATGAGCCGGTTTCTGCCCTCGATGTGTCTATCCAGGCCTCCATCATCACGCTTCTTATGGAGCTCAGGGCCTCCAGGGATCTTTCTTTTCTATTTATCTCTCATGACCTCAGTCTCGTCCGGCACATCGCAGATCGAATTGGGGTGATGTACTTGGGAAAACTCTGCGAGCTGGGTCCGGTAGGAAAGATCTTTCAGCACCCTTACCATCCCTACACGCGGGCGCTCCTCTCTTCGATCCCGGTTCCCGATCCTTCTATTTCAAGAGAAGCGATTCGCCTGGAAGGCTCAGTGCCAAGCCCCCGGAACCCTCCATTGGGCTGTTGTTTCCATACGCGATGCCCTGACAAGCTGGGTCAAATCTGCGAAGAGACTTCATCCCCTCTCATTCTTGTAGATGAGGATCATTGGGTTGCCTGTCACATTTCCCTGGAGGAGCTCCAAAAAGCCACAATCTCTGGAAGGATCGAAATTAAATAACCCTTCAAAGTCAACGGCGTCGAAGAGCTGCATCCCGGTTGTCTGGTTCTGTAGTTTTTTACGAGTATTGCCATAAAAAAGACATTTTTTTGACTTTTAGAACACTTCGGCCAAATTTGACTTGATACGACTTTTTTGTTATTAGCAGAGGCATGCATGAATCCAATCTTCCAGGTAGATGGTAATAAGGAGGAAATTATGGTAGATACGAAACGTAAGAAGTTCCCTCAAGACGGAATCCAACAGTTCGGTGAACTTTATTCGCTTCTTTATGTGCTTATGGCGAAAGAATTCGTGGATTCTTTCGGGAAAAAAGGCGAAGAAGCGCTCCGGAGAGCGATTCGGAACTTCGGTCATGAAAGAGGAAGAAGACTTCGGAAAAGACACGAGGCCGAAGGGCGACCGATTACCGTGAAGACTCTGTTCGAGCATTACGATCTTCCAGGGGATAGCCGCTTCAGGAGAAATCCAATCGAGCTCACAGATTATACACGGTATTCTGAGACATTGGTTTGTCCTTATTCCGAGACCTGGGCTGAGCTTGGCCTATCCCATCTCGGCGTCATCTACTGCATGGAGTTTCACCAGGCGATGTGGGAGGCTTATATCCCGGACATCATCGTGGACCTTCCAAAGACACTAACCAAGGGAAACGAGAAGTGCCGATTCGAAGTCTACCGAAAAGGGTATAAGAAGAATATTCCAGACCCCGGCCCGGTTCATTAGACACCACCACTCAATCGGACATCGAGGTAGGAAAGAGGAGGTATGACTTTCAGATCATAAATTTTCGGATTTCGGAGAATAGAAGGTTCATAGCAGCTATCATAACTTCCCCAAAAGGATTTCTCGCCGCTTCCCTTCAGTCGCCGGTTATCTACGAATGTTCAGGCGCCTCAAGACTTGGCAGCTGACGATTACTCGTTAAAAGTGAGGATAACGTTTGGCTAATGGCATCTCGTTGTTAAAGGCACTTAATCTTGCTTGGTGCTCACAGCAGGTTCTCTCACATAGCGACTCAGGAGCGAATCTGGCTGCTCCAGCACCTTGCTAACCTCTTTCTTTCCTGCGACATGTTTTTCCAAGAACGCGGTCGAGTATTGCCGAATTACCTCAAATTGGTCTTCGCTTCCACTGAGAAGACGCGCCATACGATTGTTAGTGAACCGATTATTGAACGAGAAATGATTGGCTCCTTTGATCTCCAAGAAATATTTGGGTGGGGATAAATTCTGATACACCTTGTCTGCCAACTCCGCCATAGTCTTAGTTCCCCGTAATTGACCCTTCTCTCGCTCCCCCAGGAAGTACATCGACGGCATCCTCACTGCGGCAAGCTCACTTTCTCTGAACAGGTATCCCCCCGCACCCGTAGAGAAAAGAAGGACCGCCTTGATGCGGTCATCGAACCAATGTTCAATCGTTCCACACAATCCCAGTGCTGTAAAACCCCCTAAAGAATGTCCGCCCACGGCGATTCTTCCTCTGTCTATTAACTTTCCAAATGACTCGGAAGTGAGTATCTGGTCCAGCACAAGCTTCATCTCTTTGAGCCGGTACAGGTATGCACTGCGACCCTCAGGGCCGGAACTGGCGATTTGTTTAGCGCGCTGCACGAAATGCGGGCCGTCGAAATTATCGTTATGTCCGGTCCGTATGCGGACGGCGCTGTGTGTATCATTATGATCAGGAGCGGCAACAATCCAGCCCCGAGAAGCGAGGGGTTCGGTGAAGAAAACTGAGCTGAGTCCACTACCCCCGTAACCGTGGGAGAAAATAAGAAACGGATATGGTGCCCGTTCAGCGGAGGGCTCTGCATCCAGAGCAACGTTTCCGCTTGTGGGTCCCCCATAATTGTATGCCTTTGGCTGTGCCACCGTCGGATACCACAACGCCACCGTCAGTATCTTCTCCTGTTCGCCGATCTGGTATTTCAAATCGATTACTCGGTAGCCAACATTGAACTGCATTGCGGAGAAGCCGTCTTGGGAACCGAAGCCTGAGACCGCGCAACTCAGATTGACAAGCATGATCAGACATAGGCTTAGAAGCCGCCTCATCAGAGTTTGCCCTATTCCTGAGACCCTGCGCCCATTCATGAGAGCCCCTCCTGCTCGTTGAAGATCCGCTTGATATTTGTAGCGGCCAAACATTATCTTTTGAATTGCTCCTATATTTTTACCAAATCTTTGAAAAACTAAAGGCCGTCTTTTGCTTAAAAGGGGTGGGTGATCGTACTATTCCCCCAAGATTGTCTTAAACGATATTAGATAGAATCAAGTTAATTTCAGATTTAATTATTCATGCGGATCGACGCATACCCGGATTGTTCATCTGGCATTGTAATATACACCATTTCAAAAATGTTTGAAACCGAGGAATGAGTTCCCAAGGAAGGGTTTGCGGACTCCACTTACAAAGGATTAAGATGATTAGTGTCCGGTTTCCCGAATGGTATCCCGATTATCGTACCCTTTTAGGATTCCTTAGTATCGAATCGCCTTAAGTTTAAAAAAATGAATATCGTCGTGAAAAAATTTCATGCTATCGACTGTGGCTATAAAAATTAAAAATCAAGTTAATTCATTAAAAGAGGAGAGATTATGATATGTTATATAATTTTAACTTCCCCTTTGGGGGATGGAACAGGTTTTGCATTCTGTGAACAAAGGGAGACCGCGCCTTCGACTTCCGTTGATATCCAATCCGAACAGGGAACGTATTTGGGTTATGTACCAGTTAATATGCAGAGAATTCTTAATGTAATACGGAATTGATAATAAAACGTGATTTTGCTCATCAATCGCAGCGGCGCAGGTTCTTTGCAAAAAAGGAGGTGATGCCATGGTACTAATTGGAGGCCTGGGAGGGTAAGCATGGCGAGGGGATGTAGAGATCAGATTTTTGACATTCGGATAGACATTTGTTGGTTTACAAAGATTTTTCGAAAAACCCAAAGGAGGTAATTCACATGAAATTCAGATCGTGTCTATCATGCCTATGCATCCTATCTTTTTTACTTTTAAGCAATGCGCTTGCAGTAGCGGCAGCCAGTTCAGTATCTTCGTGTGTCCAGGAGGCTAATGCCGAATATCAAACTTGTGTTTCTACCTGCAAAGATACGCTTCAGGTCGGCCTGGACGCCTGTCGCAACGTCAACCATGATTGTGCAGATGCTTGCCGGACTGCATATGAGACGTGCGTAGCGGATCCAACGTCTCAATTGACCACCTGTACGACAGCTTGCGATACAACACTTGGTACGGCAGAGAAAACGTGCCATTCTACGTATAAGAACGGGACTTCTGAACTCAAGAGTTGTCTTGATACGGCCGAACAGGCTGGTATCATGTGCAGAGCAACGTGTCGGGCAAACGTGGAACCTGAGTTTAGTCAATGCAAGCTGGATTTCCAGGTTTGCATCAAAGCTTGTCCCGCGGCCCAATAACCCCTTGAATCGGACTGCTTATATTTCCTCCCTTGTTCGCACGCATGGCGTGCCGGGGAGGGAAGTTTTGTACGGTGACGCTTGATCCACTGTGGGAAATAGCCTGTGTCTTGAGCGTTAGCCGAAAAGGATCCTTTATGAACAATCATAATTTTGATAAGGGAATTACATTAATGGAATTATTGGTAGTGGTTCTGATTGTTGGAGTACTTGCTGCTGTGGCAGTACCTCTCTATACGAGCTATATGCAGAGGGCAAGACGCTCGGACGCTAAAACATGTTTGGAGCAACTGAGGGCATCCCAGGAAATGCGCAGAGCAGAGCAGGGGAGTTATTCAACCAGTA
>Ga0187770_10000066_pt1 | contig 45918 bp, 37 predicted proteins | sample 0116_SJ02_MP02_2_FD_133154 | JGI IMG/M metagenome (GOLD analysis project Ga0187770, IMG submission 133154) | Tropical peat soil microbial communities from peatlands in Department of Meta, Colombia - 0116_SJ02_MP02_20_MG | ecosystem: Environmental > Terrestrial > Soil > Wetlands > Peat | place...
CGTCACCGTCCAGCCGCGCCCGCGTAATTCCTCGCAGGCATTCCCCATGATAACCGGATGCCCGGCAAACTCAAGCATTTCGACGTCGTTGTGGTTGTCACCGACGGCCATGACCTCCTCGCGCCGGTAACCACGGTAAGCGGCCCAGCGTTCGAGCGCGTGGCCCTTCGAGCAGCCGGCATTCAGCACGTCAATCATCGATAAATCACGCGCCGGATACTCCGTTCGAAGCACAGTCACGGCGCCATTCATGCCGGAGCGCTCAAGCGCATCGAGTGCCTGACTCATACGGGCCATGGTTCCGCAGAACATGGCTTGCACGGGATCGCGCACCAGCGCTCGCTCGATGGGTACCACGAACTCGATGTACTCCATGTTCTTTTCCAGCCATCGCCGGATGCTGGGGCCAATTTCCTCCAGGTGCTCCAGCACAATCGCGCCCTTCAGTTCGGTGTCAAAAGTAAGAACGGTGTTGCCGCGGAATTCTTGCATCACTCCGACCAGCCGGCGGCAGGTCGCGGCCGGCATCATGTCGCGGTGAAAGGTTTCGCCGCCGAGGGAGCGCGTGACCGCCCCGTTGGAACTGATCAGCCAAAGATCGAAACCCAGTTGTTTGGCGATGGGCAGCGCGAACGTGTGCCGCCGGCCGGTCACGAGCACGATTTCGATCCCTGCCGCATGTGCCCGGCGCATCGCTGCCAGATCGCACTCGGAAATCTGAAATTGGGGGTTCAAAAGCGTGCCGTCGATGTCGGTCGCCAGCAGCCGGATGGAAGGCTTGGAGCTTGTCACCACCCAGAATTTTATCATCCGACATTGCTCAAAACTGGCTGGCGATCACGCCCTCGGTAACCGAGCCAGCAGCGCCGTCGCCTTGCGAAACCAGGGTCTTTCACGCCGCCGCAGATAACCGGGCATGGTCGGTTTCTTGTCGAGAATCTTCTGCGCCCACTCCCGCGCATCCTGGTTTCGTCCCTGAGACTGGAGAAATAGGGCATAGTGGTAATACGTCTCCGAAATTGTTGAGATACGAGTGGCTTCGCGAAACAGCGCATCCGCCTTCTCACTTTGGCCGGTCTGTGCGTATGCCCACGCGAGCAAGCCCTTGCCACGGTGAAAGTCATAGTCGGGATCAGACTGAAGAGCCAGTTCGAGATCGGGCACGGCGGCTGCGAAGTCTCGCAACTCAACTTCGGCAACTCCGCGCCGGTAAAACGGGTCGGCGTGATCTGTCCGCGAAGAGATCGCCTTGTCGTAGCACGCCCGCGCCCGCGCAAAGTCGCCGTCGTCGAGATAGAGCTGACCCAGTTCTTCGTAGTTGCCGGCAGAAGGATTGTCGAGGATGGCGCGCTCGAGCTCGTGAATTCTTTTTCGCCGCGGAAAAACCTGGAAGGAACTTCGCAGCAGCCCGGCGTCGGGAATCACTTCGACGGCGATGTAGACCAGCGCGCCTACCCAATGAAACAGGATGACCCAGATCCAGAAAAAATCAGGGCGGCGGCGGATAAAGTGGACGATCGCGATGACCCGGAGCAAAATCGCCCACCATGAAAAGGCAAAGAAGAGAAACGATCCCATTGTGAATCGCAGTATGTGAAATCGCAATATAGCATGGCGGCGCGGCTCTGCTGGGTCGCGGCACGTAAGAGACGTGCTGCCATGCGACGTTGGTCACACGGTCTGGATAATCATTTGGAGAGTTGCTTGGCAATTTGACAGTACAGTTCGATAGCCTCGGCGAGCTGCTGTTTGTCGATGTACTCGCCGTCGGTGTGCGCAACATGAATCGAGCCCGGACCGATCAAGAGCGGCTCGCCCCATTTGCTGAGCCGAGGGATATCGGTGGTAAATGCCGCGATCATCGTTGGCAGGTCGTCGATGGCGCGCAGGCGCTGGACGGGAAGTTCGAGCGGGAAGGCGACTTGCACATCATTGCCTGCGGTCACGAGAATTTGCCGCCGCAAATCATCCGATGGGCCGACGAGGCGATAGAGCAAGTCAGCATGGGCGTAATCAGGAATCACGTTGGGCGCGCGCCCGCCTTCGATCAGACCAATGTTCAGCGTGCACGGCCCGACCTGCGGATCGGAAGGCAAGGGCATGGCTCGCAAACGCGCAAGCACCGCGATCAGCTTGTCGATTGCCGACTCGCCCAGCTCCGGATACGCCGAATGTGCCATGCGCCCCGTCGCGGTCACTTCTACCCGCAGAGTCCCTTTCGACGCCAGCGCAAGGTGATTCTCGGTCGGCTCACCGTTGACCAGAAAGTGGCTCCCCATCGCGTGCTCGTTCGCCACTTTCGCGCCCAGGCTGTCGCGCTCCTCGCCGACAACGAACAAGAGTCCGACGAAGACGCCTTGCTTGCGCAGATGCTCGGTGGCCGCGACCTGCGCTGCGATGATGCCCTTCGCGTCGCAGGATCCGCGGCCATAAATGCGATTCGTGTCTTCGGACGACGCGATGAAGGGCGGAACGGTATCCATGTGCGTGGAAAAGACGACGGCGGGGCGGGGACACTCCGGCGCGGTTGCCCACACGTTGAAGCGGTTATCTTCGACTGGCATCTTGGCGGTTTGGTAGCCCAGCCGGCAAAGTTCTCCGTAGAGATAATTCCCGACCGCGGCCTCGTTGCCAGTAATGGACTCGATATCGACGAGCTGACGCGTGAGCGTAACGGCGTCCATGAAAGAGAGAATAGCAGACGAGGGTTTCGGCGCATCGGAACGCGACGACACGTTCTGAATGGCGGATTCAGTGTTGCGACTGCAGTTTGTGTAATCTGGATGGGTGATTTCTTCCAGTTCATCGATTCGATCGTTCTTTATTAACGGCCCAGCTGGCCGGATTGAGGCCCTGCTCAACGCGGGTAGCGAAGCAGCGACGCACGGCGCGCTGGTTTGCCATCCGCATCCGATGTTTGGCGGAACGCTGCACAACAAAGTCGTCTTCCACACCATGAAAGCCCTGAACGGGCTCGGCTTTCCCGCGTTGCGCTTCAATTTCCGCGGAACCGGACTGAGCCAGGGCGAACACGATCAAGGGAACGGAGAAATCGAGGACGTGCGTGCAGCGCTGGACTGGCTCGACGCCGAATTTCACTTGCCGCTTGTGTTCGCCGGCTTTTCTTTTGGCGCTGCGGTGGGATTGCGGGCTTCACATGCCGATCCGCGTGTAGAGGTACTAATCGGCGTGGGCACGCCAGTCGCTCCGGTGGCTGCAGGGGATGAGGAACCGCGCGTCTACACTTACGATTTTCTGCGCGACTGCGCCAAGCCGAAGTTGTTCGTGAGCGGCGCGCGGGATCAGTTCGGTCCGCGCGCGAAGCTCGAGGCTCTCGTCGCGTCCATCCCGGAGCCCAAAAAGCTGGTGGTGATCGAGGGCGCGGACCATTTTTTCGAGGGGCGCCTTCGCGAATTGCGGGAGGCAATTGAAGGCTGGACGAAAGAGGTTGTCAGTGACTGACTCCGATCGCGATGCCCAATTTCGCCAGATGCGCCAGACGGCCCGCTCCATCTTTTCTCATGCGCTGGCGGAGTCTGCGATCGGCAAGGCTTTTGTGCGGCACGTGGACTGCGATCGCGGCGTACTGCGTGTGTCGGAAGATCTTTACGACCTTCATTCCTATTCAAGCGTTCTGGTCGTTTCGCTGGGCAAGGCTGGACACTCTATGGTCGAGGCTCTTGCCAATCGGGTTGGGAGTTCGCTCGCAGGAATCGTGGCGTCCTCGGTCCATCCGAAAGAACAAGTGCGCGGCTTTCGTTATTTCGGCGGAGGACATCCGACTCCGAATGCAGAATCGATTCAGGCTGCCAGCGCCATATTACGCGCGCTGGAGGCGCAAACCGCGTCATCGCTGGTGATTTTCATGATCAGCGGCGGAGGGTCCTCGATTGTGGAGAAGCCCATCGACGACGAGATTTCGCTCGACGATCTCGTCACGACCTACCGCGCTCTGGTTCATTCCGGTGCGCCCATCTCAGAAATTAATGCGGTGCGCAAGCATCTTTCTGCGGTAAAAGGCGGGAGATTGGCGCAGGCGGCGTTCCCGGCGCGGCAGGTCTCGCTGCTTGTGTCAGACGTACCGGACAATACGCCCGACGCACTGGCTTCCGGACCCACGATGCCGGATTCGACCTCAATCGAAGATTGTTACCGCGTGGCGCAGAAGCATGGACTGCTGAATCAATTCCCGCACTCCGCGCGCGAACTGTTTGAGCGGCACGCGCTCGAGGAAACGCCGAAAGCAGATGATCCGGCCTTCACGCGTGCGCGCTGGTGGACAGTGTTGTCAAATCGAAGCGCGGGGGAAGCGGCCAGCATGGCCGCTGAGCGGGCCGGTTTCGTCGTGCAGGTCGACAATTCCTGCGACGACTGGGACTATGCGCGGGCGGCTGAGTATCTGGTCGACCGTCTGCGCGAGTTGCGAAAGCAACATTCTCCGGTCTGCCTGATCTCCGGGGGTGAAGTCACCGTGAAAGTGACCAATGGAGGCGTGGGCGGGCGCAATCAGCAATTCGCGCTGGCATGCGCGGAGAAAATCGCGGGACAGAACATCACCGTGCTCAGCGCCGGTACCGACGGAATCGACGGAAACAGTCCGGCTGCGGGAGCCATCGTCGATGGAAGCACGCTGGAGCGGGCACAAGCGCGAGGCCTTTCAGCACAGGCTGTGCTGGAGCGATTTGATGCGTACGCGCTTTTCCACGCCCTTGGCGACGCCATCGAGATCGGTCCAACCGGGAACAACGTCCGCGATCTGCGGATTCTGCTTGCGTACTGACAGCTTGCATGCCAAACCCTGCGGTTCGAAACAAAGAGCGAAGGAAGAACTGGCACCCAGAAACTGCGCCGGTTCTCACTTCGCTCGGAATCACAGATGCTGAATCGTGTTCTACGCGGTCTTCTGCATCTGCTCGGCTTTCATTTGATCCATCTTGGCGCAGGCTTCATCCATGGCGCGCTTCATTTCATCCGCAGACATGTCCTTGACGTGCGTGCCGATGGACCACTTGTGTCCGAAGGGATCTTTCAGCTTGCCGTAGCGATCGCCCCAGAACTGATCGGAGACTGGCATTTCAACCTCGGCACCGGCTTTGACCGCACGGTCGAACGCTGCATCCACTCCGTCGAGATAGATATGCAGACCACTGGATGAACCGCCAATCGCCTGCGGCGAGAGGCAGCCGAATTCGGGGTACTCGTCGCCGAGCATGATGATGGAGTCGCCGATCATCAATTCAGCGTGCATGACTTTGCCATCCGGGCCTTTCGCCACGCCGCGTTCTTTGGCGCCGAAGGCCTCCTTGTAGAACTCGATCGCGCGCGCCGCGTCGCGAACCGTCAGAAAGGGCGTTAGTGTGTGATAACCGTCGGGAACGGGCTTTACAGCCATGGGACCTCCTCGGGGAGAAAATTTGGCGAAGGAAGTCTACACCAAAACGGCCAGGGGAATTGTAAAAAGGGAGTGAAAGTGGCTGGTGTTCTCAAAAAGGGCCGGACGCTCAAGATTTCAGGACAGAAGCTCGCAAGTCGGTTAGAAGAACCGGGTTACGCCCTCTTCCAGCACCACCACCCGATCCTTGATGCCGGCAGCGCGAGCTTCCTTTTCCAGCAACTGCAAAGGTTCGTCGACTGGCTCGTGCGAGAGCCGGAAGGTGCCGTAGTGCATGGGAACCATCCAGCGCGACTTGAGATCGAGAAAAGCGCGCGTGGCATCGCCCGGGTCGGCGTGCACGTTGCGGAATTGCGGCGGATTGTAGGCCCCGATCGGGAGCAGCGCGAGTTCGGGGGCGAGGCGCCGGCCGATCTCGCGAAAGCCGGCGAAATACGCGGTGTCGCCGGCATGATAGACGGAATGCTTGCCCGCTCTCAGCACGAAGCCGCCGTAGCCGCGGTGCGAATCCTTCAGAATGCGCGCGCCCCAGTGACGTGAAGGAACGTGCGTGACCAGCAGGTTGCGATGGCGCGAGCTCTTCCACCAGTCGAGTTCGATGATTTCGGAAAAGCCGAGGTCGGCGACGAGATCCGAAACATGCGTCGGCACGATGATGGCCGGCGCTACCCCGCGTGTGCGCAAATTGTTCTGCACGATCGCGCGCAATGACGGCCGGTGCAGGTGGTCGAAGTGGGCGTGCGACACCAGGACGAGATCGATTGCGGGGAGATCAGCAACTCGCAGGCCCGGACGGCGAAGACGCTTGAGCACAAAAAGCCATCGGGCGAAATTTGGATCGATAACAACGTTCTGCCCGCCGATTTGCACGAAAAAGCTCGCGTGGCCGATGAACGTGACACCGAGCTCGCCGTTGGTGACGAGGTTCGGCTTGTGTGTTTGGCCGCAGCGCGGAGTTACGGCCGAGTGCCGCACCAGACGGCCAAATTGGGTGGCGCGCTTACGAAGGGCCGGATTGCGAAGGGTCTGCTTGATCATCCTGCTATGAAGCCTGGTGTTTATGTAGCCTGGTGTTTTATGAAGCCAGGCCTTCCAAATCTGGCTTTCGAAGTAAAGCTTCCAACTGAAGGAGGTCTCAGCCTCCTCGATACTAGTCTTGAAGCCAACGCCATGCAGAGTAATTAGCTCGATGCCGACGCGTTTCTGATCGCGTTTTAATATGCTTATCTGATTTTAGATGACCAAGTGGGCTGCGGTGCTGCTTTTTCGTAAGGGCACAACACGGGGGTAACGTTGCTTTCTAAGAAACTTTACAAAAGCTGAGCCCGCGAGCCCACCCAGTGCGGCTCCATCTCCCGGTCGCGTCGAGTGTGACTTGTCCCATCCTGCTTGACCTTGATCGCGCCGTCATATCTAATCCCAGAGCGCGTTTTCTTCAAGGATTTTGAGGAGCGTAAGGAGAAGTTTCGAATGCGAGTGGCATTTCTGGGGTTGGGAATCATGGGCCAGGCGATGGCGACGAACCTGGTCAAGGCGGGCCACGAAGTCACGGTCTGGAATCGGACGCCGGGCAAGTTGGTGGAAGGCGCGGCAGTCGCCCAGACGCCGGCGGCTGCGGCGCAGGGCGCGGAGGTGGTGTGGATGTGCGTCTCCGATACCAACGCGGTCGAAAGCGTTCTATTTGGCGCCGACGGCGTGGAAGCGGTGCTCGGCGAAGGCATGATCATCGCCGACTCGAGCACGATTTCTCCTGCGGCCACGGTGAAATTCGCCGAGCGCATCGCCGCCCAAGGCGCGGCCTGGGTGGACGCGCCAATGACCGGATCAAAGATCGGGGCACGGGATGGAACGCTCGTGTTTATCGTGGGCGGAGCGGAAGCGCCCGTCGAAAGGCTTAAGCCCCTTTTCGCTGCGATGGGCAAGAAAATCTTCCGCATGGGCGAGACCGGTAAGGGGCAGGCAACCAAGCTGGCGATGAACCTGCAGATCGCGATGATCTTTGAAGGTTTCGCCGAAGCCATCACGCTGGCCACGAAGCTCGGAGTGGATCCGCAACAATTGCTGTCGCTGATCGATGCCACCATGGTGCGGTCGGGCGTCGTAGACTACAAGGGGCCGTTTATCCTGCAGCGTGACTTCACGCCCAACTTTCCCTTGCGGCTGATGCACAAAGACATCAAGTTAACCCTCGAGGCCGCCAAAGAGGCTCGCGTGAAGCTACCCGGCCTTGAAACCGTGGAAGAGATCTATGAAATGGCCACCGAGGATGGTCACAGGGATCTCGATTACGCGGCCACTCTGACGCTCCTGGAAAAGTGGGCTGGAGTGCAGGTGAAGGGAAAGGCCGCGTAAAACTCGGTGTTACGCCCAACCTGCATTCAGCGCGGTCCTGCAGTCAGTCCCGCAGAACTCTGGCCAGCACGTCGCGATCCACATTTCCGCCGGTGATAACAAGGCCCGCACGCTTGCCGGCTAGCGCCTGTTTTTCCTTAAGAGCTGCTGCAAGCCCCGCGGCGCCCGCTCCCTCCGCCACGTTATGCGTGTCGGTGAAGCAAATTTTCATCGCCTCGCCGATTTCCTTCTCGCTTACCTGGACAATGTGGTCGACATTCTGCAACACCCCGGCAAGCGACTCCTCGTCGGGAACGCGGCACGCCATTCCGTCGGCCAGTAAAGTTGTGACCGGGGCCGCGATCTTGCGTCCGGCTGCGAAAGATAGCGCATAAGCTGGTGCGCCTTCGGCCACGACGCCGATGATCTTTGTTTTGAGATTCAATCCGTTGCGAACCGCCGCGCAGGAACAAATACCGGAGCCCTGGCCAATGGGCACATAGACAACAGCGAGATTTGGGACCGCGGAGAAAAACTCCAGCCAATAGGTGGCTACGCCCTTGACGATGTCCCGGTGATAGGAGGGTACAAAATGCCAGCCATGTTCGTGGGCGAGATCCTTGGCGTGTTCCTTTGCCGCCTGGTAGTCATCGCCAAACTCAATCAGGTGCCCGCCCTGCGCGCGCATAGCTGCGTTCTTTTCGGGACTGTTGCCGCTCGGAACCACAATGTGAGCCGCAACGCCGAAACGCCTGGCCGCAAGCGCGACGGATTGGCCGTGATTGCCGCGTGTCGCAGTTACTAATCCGGTGATGCCCCTCTCTCGGCGAAACAGTTCTGCGGCATAAACCACCGCCGTGCGCGCCTTGAATGCGCCAATCGGCGTGTGATTCTCGTGTTTGACCCAGACTTCGGTCCCGAGTCGTTCGCAGAGCAGCGGCCAGACAATCTGCGGCGTAGGCGACATCACGCGATAGACCTGCTCTTGGGCGGCAGTGACTTCGTCGATCGTGGGCAATGCGGTGAGGGCAAGCGCTTCTTCAGGCATAAAGTGTGGTCTGAAACAACTCTTCTCTGATTCGTACGGTTCTATTCGCGATTCAAGAAAAACCATTTCCAGAAATCGGCCGCGCGCTGACGCCGGACCGGGTACTTTTCCATTACCAGCGTAATGGGTTAAATCCGGCTATTACACAAGTATTACAGTGTGCCGTGTCATTCTCCTGATAGCTTATCCGAGGTTTCTTGGTTTTTTCACCCTCGAAGACTGCGAGAACACGAGGCTCTCACTCAAACATGGACCTGCAAGAGCTGGAAAAAGTTCAAACTCCAAAAGACGAAATCAACTGGATCACGGCGATTTTCATGTCGCTCTTTCACGTGGGCGCGATTGCCGCCTTGTTCTTTTTCACGTGGAAGGCGCTGCTGCTGGCGATCTTTTTGTGGTGGGTCGCGGGCAGCCTGGGCATTGGCTTGGCCTATCATCGGCTGCTGACGCACCGCGGCTTCAAGACTTCGAAGTGGATGGAGTACTTCCTTACCCTGTGCGCCACGCTGGCCATGGAGGGCGGGCCGATTTTCTGGGTGGCAACGCATCGCATCCACCACCAGTACTCGGACCAGGAGGGCGACCCGCATTCGCCCATCGACGGCAAATGGTGGGCGCACATGGGATGGATTCTCATGGGCAAGTCCATGCACCACGACGCCACGACGCTCGCCCGCTACGTCCCCGATCTTGCCAAAGACAAATTTCACGTCTGGATCACCAAGTATCACTACGTTCCGCAGATTATTCTCGGAGCCGTTTTGTTCGCCATTGGCGGTCTGCCCTGGCTGTTGTGGGGGACGTTCTTCCGGACGGTGTTCCTCCTGCACTGCACCTGGCTGGTAAACTCGGCGACGCATTCCTGGGGCACGCGGCGCTTCGCGACTCGCGATCTCTCCACCAATAGCTGGTGGGTCGCTCTAATGACCTTCGGCGAGGGGTGGCACAACAATCACCACGCGCATCCTACATCGGCGGCGCATGGTTTTACCTGGTATGAAATTGATACCAACTGGTACGCCATCTGGACCCTGCAGAAACTCGGCCTGATCTGGGACGTCAAGCGCGTGACTCTGAAAGATGTGGAGCGGGGGCTAGTGGCGGCGCCGAATGGCCGGTTGATCGCGCCCTCGACCGCGGTAGAGTTCTGGGCAGCCGGCGACTAGGTCACCTCTTCAACAGCTTCTCCGCAGTAGCCGTCTTACGAGGCCGGCTGACGCGCATTATTTCGCGACTGCCGGCTTTATTTCGCTTGACGCTCGCGCCTTCTGTTGCCCCACCCAATCGTGAATGCGAATGCTCAGAACATCGAGCGGCAACGCGCCGCCGCTCAGCACTTCGTCGTGAAACCCGCGAATATCGAATTTGTCTCCCAGTTGGTCTTTTGAGTACTGGCGCAGCTTCAAGATTTCCAGCTGTCCAACCTTATAGCCGAGAGCCTGCCCGGGCCACGCCATGTAGCGATCGGTTTCCTCCTGCACGTCAGGCTCGTCGATCGCTGAGTGATCGTGGAAGAAATCGACCACCTGCTGCCGGGTCCAATGCTTGTAGTGAAATCCGGTATCGACCACCAGCCGGATGGCGCGCAGCATGTCATCCTGCAGGTGCCCATAGTAGCTGTAGGGATCTTGAAAGAATCCGACTTCCTTGCCCAATTCCTCAGAGTAGAGCGCCCATCCTTCGGTGTAAGCGGTGTAGAACTCGTGCTGACGAAACGGCGGCAGGCTGGGCAATTCCTGGGCAATCGAAATCTGCAGATGATGGCCGGGAACGCCCTCGTGATACGCCGTGGTTTCGGCGTCGAGAGTGGTTCGCTTCTCGTAATCCCCGGTGTTCACCATGACATGGGCTTTGCGCGAGCCATCGGGCGTGCCTTCCAGGTAATGGGTTGAGGCTTCTTTTTCGCGGAACTCCTCGATGGGCTTGACGTCGAGTTTTTCCTTCGGTAATCGTCCGAACAGATCGGGCAGCTTGGTATACATCTGGTCAATATATTTCTGGTACAGATCCAGCAGTTCCTGGCGCGAGTGCACGTGCACTTTGGGATTGTTAGGAATCGATGCGTAGAAGCTCTTCAGATCGGAAAATCCGAGTTGCCTGGCCACAGCCAGCATCCTGTCTTCGATCGCTTTGACCTGCGCCAGGCCGAGCTGATGAATCTCTTCGGGTGTAAGATTTGTAGTCGTAGATTCCTTCACCCGGAACGCATAGTACTCGTCGCCATTGGGAAGCGACCAAACGCCCGGTTCAAGGCGGCCTTTCGGTTCGTATTCATCACGGACAAACGTAGTGAATTTGGCGTAAGTAGGCAGGACGGTATCGTGAATGACCGCAAGTCCGGTTTCGCGTAGACGTTTGCGATCGGCTTCAGCAATCGCATCGGGAAACTTGTTGAACGGTTGCGCGAAAGGATTCTTGTCGGCCGGGGTAGTGGCGAGTTCGTTTGCCTGCTTGACGACCTCGCCGAGCACGCTCCTCGGTGGCATCCAGTTTTCGGCCATCCCCTTGCGCATCTGAATCTCTACCTGGTCAAAGAGCCGTGAGATTTGTTTGAGTCTTGAGATGTAGTCCTCGTAATCCTTGACGCTGTCGAATGCGAGGACGTTGACCAGCGCCGGCAACTGGATGTGAACGCCGTTTTGTTGATCCACCGGCATCTCCCACGGTTTGAAACGGGCGCCCTCCAGCGCCATTTTTAAGTCCCGAACCATCAGCTGCTTGTTCAAAACTTCCTGATCGGGGAAGCCGGTTGTGTCGATGGCCTCAAAACGCCCCAGAAAACGCCGCGTCTGTTCCAGGTCGTCATCGATGTGCTGCTCGGAAAAATCGTCGAGCTGGTCGTTGTAGCGCTTGTCGCCCAGGAACGAAGCGTAGACCGGGTTAGCCCGCATCGTGTATTCCCACTGTTCGTGTAAAAGATCGTTCAGTGCCTTGCGGCGCGCCTCGAGGTCAGGTGAGGCGGGAGCGGCGAAGGCGGGCATAGCGAGTACGGTGATGGCGAGTGAGCAGACAAGATTTCGCATAGGGACTCCAGAGTAGGCGTGCTTTAAACGTTTTCCCCAGTTGCTTGGTGAGCGGGTTCTCAGACCCGGATAATCATACCAGCGCTTCCACGCGGTAGAATCAGACAAGAAGCCATGCGCATCACGAGCCGCCGCGGAACGATCGCGTTCTTTCTCTGCCTGGGCATCGGCCTGGTGGCGCTGGCCATCGCGCTCAACGTCGGCTGGATCATCCTCAACTGGCGCGAAGGCGTGCTGCTGTTCTTCGGGATCGTCTTCTTTGCCCTCATCATCGCCGGCATGGTGGTCAACACGATTTTTCTGGTGCGCGAACTCCGGCGCAGCGAGCAGCACGACAGCTTCATTAACGCGGTCACGCATGAGTTGAAGACTCCGGTCGCTTCCATCCGATTACATCTGGAAACCTTGCAACGCCGCCCATTGCCCGAACAGCAAAAACAGGAGTTCTACAGCCTGATGCTGAGCGATACCGATCGGTTGACGGAAACGGTTGAGCAGGTCCTGCGCGCGGGACGCGCGGGCGACAAGAAGGCCGGGCGGGACAAATCGGAGGTCGACTTTCGCCAACTAGTGCGCGACTGCATGGAGGCAGCCCGCACCCGTCATCACCTGCAGCCGGGAGCGCTCCGTTATGCGGAGGTGCTGACTAACGGCAACGGGCTACGCGTGCGCGGCAGTCAGGAGGACCTGCGTACCGCCGTTTTCAACGTGCTCGACAATGCGATCAAATACTCCGGGCCGAACATCGAGGTTGCCGTGAAGCTGGAAGCTCCCGACGAGAAGCGCGTCGTGCTGAGGGTGCAAGACCACGGCGTAGGCATTCCGCCAGAAGACGTCAAACGGATTTTCAAGCGCTTCTACCGCGTCACGCACCGCTCGCTGGCGCATGTGAAGGGAACTGGTTTGGGCCTCTTTATCGTGAAGGCCATCACCCAGAAGCACGGCGGCAGAGTGTTCGCCGAGAGCGAGGGGGAAGGCAAGGGAACGACGGTCACCATCGAGCTGCCACGAATAGATGGCGAGAGCGCTGATGCGGGGAGCGGGGCATGAGCCGGGTTCTTGTGGTTGAAGACGAAGCCCATCTGGCGCAGGGATTGCGCTTCAACCTGGAAGCAGAGGGCTATTCTGCGGAGGTCGCCGGCGACGGTGAGTCGGCGACTGATCGGCTGCTGAAGAAAAAAGAGGATTTCGACGCCGTCGTGCTCGACATTATGCTTCCGGGGAAGGATGGATTCAGCGTGGTGTCGGAATTGCGCGCCGCACGCAACTACGTTCCCGTACTGATGCTGACCGCGCGCGGGCGTCCCGAGGACGTGCTGAAGGGGTTTGCCTCGGGGGCCGACGACTATCTGGCCAAGCCCTTCGACCTCTCCATTCTTCTGGCCCGGCTGCAAGGATTGTTGCGGCGCAGCGAATGGATGCGTACGCAAGCAGCGGGAAATCAGCCACTGGCCACGCAATCCGCCGGCGCCGTCGGCGACTTTGATACCTTCACGTTCGCCGGCAAGACCATCAACTTCGGTACACTCGAGTTGCACTCCAACGACACAATGATTCATCTGACGCTGATGGAATCGGAACTGCTTCGGCACCTAGTCCGCAACGACGGACGCGTGGTCTCGCGCAAGCAGATTCTCGAAGAAGTCTGGGGACTCCACGAGGACACCGACACGCGCGCCATCGACAATTTCATGGTGCGCTTGCGGCGCTATATCGAAGACGACCCCGCCAACCCGCGCCACCTCCTTACGGTGCGGGGAGTGGGATATCGGTTCATGGCAAACCCCGAGAAGAAGTAGCAAGGTTTCTGGCTATGCGCGGCACAACTCACCGATTAGAGTTTCCCTGCGATCGATTGCGATGTCATCCATCCGGCCGAGCACCGTTACATAGAGGGAAATCGAAATCACGGAGAGTCCAAGAAAGACCGCGGTTGCGATCCACAGGTTGTGGTAGAGCCTGCCGATGATAAAAGCTCCCGCGCCAATACCAACTGTAAGGAGTTGCACTCCCAGGCTCGCGAGCACGGTGGTTTGCGAGGCGTTCTGACGACCAAAGGTCGCGAAGTCACGCTTTTTCGGCGTGTAGATCGAGAGCAGGTTGCCTGCGGTGAAGTTTAACGGCGCCGCGAACAAGAGCCCGGCCAGGGTCGCGATGGAGATCGCCGGCGTCGGCGGGCCGTAGAAAAAGCTGACGGCAATCCACGCCAGCAGCGTATCGGCCACGAGGATCGCGGCGTGGGTAAGATTCTTTCCCAGCACAATCTGCCGAAATCGCGCCGGTGACGCGTAGAAGAACTGCACTCCGGCTCCGTCGCCGCCGAAACTGTTGTAGACCAGGTTGGTGAGCACGACCAGGGCATAAGCCACCGCTCCCGGGAATGCCATGTTGGGTGCGCGAGTCAGAACTGTCGAATGCCGCATCGCGCTCATCGGTCCCAGGCGAAAGATCAGCAACATGAAAATCGGCATGATCAGCGTGAGCAACATGGGACCGCTGCGGCCGAGATAACGCATTTCCTTTTCGAAAACCGCGGCTACCGATGGCGAAAACCCGGGAAGATCCCACCCCATTGGCACACTTTGTACCGGTGCGATGGCGGGCCGCGCAGCGGCTTCGCTGAGATTCTCGCCCAGAAATTGCCGGTGCAGACGCAAGTGCAACAGATACCCGATCGCGACCGTTAGCGTCCCCAGGAAGAGCAGGGAGGTGAAACCCACCAGGTACTCGCCGTGCACGACCTGTGCAATCGAGTCGCCGGTCAAACCCGGAGGCAGCACACCTTGGACCTGCGCCGCGATCTCTGCCGCCCGTTTGAGCTGCGGGCTTGGCCTTCTCTCGAAGCGCTGGGTCATTGGTCCAATCAACTGGAAACTGAGCATGAAGAGAATGAACAACACGCCCAGGATCTCGCGCGTGCGCCTTTGCGCCAGCCAGCGCTCGACCCAGGCGAAAACCGTTTGCATGAGCACAAGATTGAAGACCGCGAAGGTCGTCAGCACAACGAATGCCCAGGGCGCGAGGGCGGGCCGCGCAACGCTGACACCAAGGAAAACACCGAACAAGCCTATGCTGCCGAGCGCGCTCGCCGGATCGAAAAAGCCGTAGGCCAAGCGGATCACAAAGTACGATCGGTAGGTTACCGGGAAACGCAGCAGATCCGATGAGTCCGGGTTGTTGGTGAAGGCGGTAGCCATCACCGGGAAAACCTGCCAGAAGAAAAATACGGGCCACAAGAGCGCGACGAGGAACTCCGATTTGTTCTCAGAAACGAACCACCAGGCCAATCCGGCAGCGGCGGCAAATCCCCCGAATCCGCCGAACGCGAAAGCCAGGGTGATGATCACGCGCGAGACGAGTTCGGTCTTGCCACGCGCGGTGCGCAAACCATTCACGAACATGCGCCAGCGCAGGTCGGCGATGGCTCTCAATTGGCCGCGGCGCTGGGCGGAGATATTCATGCGACTCTGTACATCTCACTGCCTCGGGTGGACGATGGCATTATCCCAACCACGAAAGCTCCTGCTCGGTGCGTCTTCCGCCGACGATGCGGAGGAAAATCTGTTCCAGGGTTAGCTTTTCGCCAGAGGCGGCCACATCGCCGGTTGTGGCCGGCGCCTGCGCCTCGACACCGGCCCGCAGTTCCTCGAGTGAACCCTGCGCGACCAGGCGTCCCTGATGAATGATCGCCACGTGGCTGCAGAGGCGCTCGACAATTTCGAGCACATGCGAAGTCAGGAAAACCGTGGCCCCGCGGGCGATCATCCCCTGCAGCATGGATTTCAACGTGCCTGCGGCGATCGCGTCTACGCCCTCGAACGGCTCATCCAGAAACAGAACCCTCGGCCCGTGGATGACGGCCGCGGCCAGCGCCAATTTTTTCTGCATGCCGTGAGAATAGTCCGTCACCAGCTTCTTCGGCTCACCTGCAAGTTGCATAAAATCGAGCAGCTCGGCGGCTCGCTTGGCCGCGGTTTCGCGGTCCAGGCCATACATGCGCCCGGCAAAGCTAAGAAACTCGGCCCCGGTCAGACGTCCAAACAAAGCCATGCCTTCGGGTACTACACCGATCTGCCGTTTGACCTGGACCGGATGGGCAACAAGATCAAGACCGAGAATCTCAATTCGCCCGGAACTGGGAGCGAGCAAGCCCGTGAGCATTTTGATGGTCGTGGATTTGCCGGCGCCGTTCGGGCCCAGAAATCCGAAAAACTGCCCGGGCGCTACGCGCAGGTTCACGTTGTCGACCGCAACAAGCTCTCCAAAACGGCGGGTCAAGCCTTGCGTGGAGATGGTGGGCGCTGAGTCCATGAAACAACTGAATCTAGCACAGGCAGAGGGATGAGCGTGGTCCTCCCAAGGGAGTGCAGTGAGTCTGAACTATAATGGCTCGCACACATTTATGGCGCTGGCCTCCGGTACCAAACTCGGCCCCTACGAAATCCTCACAGCTTTGGGCGCAGGCGGCATCGGCGAGGTGTACCGCGCTCGTGACACGCGGCTGGACCGCGAGGTCGCGGTCAAGATTCTTCCTTCGCATCTGTCGGAGAATGCTGAGGCCAAGCAGCGCTTCGATCGCGAAGCGAGGACCATTTCTTCACTGAATCATCCCAACATCTGCACGCTTTACGACGTCGGCCACCAGGATGGGATCGACTTCCTGGTGATGGAGTACCTGGAAGGCGAGACCTTGGCGGACCGGCTGTGCCGAGGCGCGCTTCCGATTGAGCAGGTTTTGAAAAACGGAATTGAAATCTGCGACGGTCTTGAGAAGGCTCACCGCAGCGGAATCGTCCACCGAGACCTGAAGCCGGGTAACATCATGCTGACCAAGAGCGGCGCGAAGTTGATGGACTTCGGCCTGGCGAAGGCGGCAGTAATACCGACTGCCGTAGCTTCTTCCAGCCTGACGGTAACTCTCTCGACTCCTGCAGCCAGCCATCCCTTGACGGCGCAGGGTGCGGTGGTCGGGACGTTCCAGTACATGGCGCCGGAACAGGTCGAGGGCAAAGAAGCGGACCCACGTTCAGATATTTTTGCCTTGGGCGCAGTTCTGTATGAAATGGCAACGGGGAAGCGGGCGTTCGAAGGTAAGTCTGCGGCGAGCGCGATGGCGGCTGTGTTGGAAAGGGAGCCAGCGCCAATCTCTTCCATCCAGCCGATGACGCCGCCGGCGTTTGAGCGGTTGGTAAAGATTTGCCTGGCCAAGGATCCCGACGAACGCTGGCAAACCGCGCATGACGTCAAGCTGCAACTCAAGGAAATCGCGCAAGCCGGATCGCAAGCCCCAATTCAGGCGGGTGCGGCGCCGCTACTCGCGTCGGCTCGGCTTAAAAGCCGATGGGAGTGGGGAGTTGCAGCGGTACTCGGCGTGGTGGCGGCAGGAGCGCTCGTTGCGGCGTATACAGCCGGCCGGCAGCCGATGCCAGTAATACGGACAGAGATCAATCCGCCAGAAAAGGCGCATTTCAACTTGTCGGGCGATAACTCCGGGCCGGCCGTTATTTCTCCCGACGGGCACTACATCGTTTTTGCCGCCACCGGAGCCAATGGAATCCAACTGTACCTGCGCGCTCTCGACGACGTGAATTCACGGCCTCTTCCAGGCACGGAAGGAGCCATGTTTCCGTTCTGGTCGCCCGACAGCCGTTCCATCGCCTTCTTTACCGCGGACAAACTCAAGCGCGTGGATGTGAGCGGCGGATCCGCCGTCAGCATCTGCGATGCTTCGATCCCGCGCGGCGGCAGCTGGAATTCAGACGGTACGATCCTCGCGGCCCTGTATTACAACGCCGGCATTTTTCGCGTACCGGCCAGCGGAGGAGTGCCCACCGCAGTCACCAAGGTGGACTACGTCACGTATTCTTCGCATCGCTGGCCCTTCGCTCTGCCCGACGGAAAGCATTTCCTCTATCTCGCGGTGAACCACGATGCGCCCACCGGGCCCAATACGGCGATATTCTTTGCCTCGCTCGATGGCAAAGAGAACCGGCTCCTGTTCAGTTCGTTGTCCAATGCAATCTATGCGGCGGGGCACCTGCTCTTCATGCGGGAAAACTCGCTGATGGCCCAGCCGTTTGACTCAGCCGCCGGGAAATTCACGGGCGAGCCGAAGACGCTCCACGAAAACGTCCAATATGACAGCGCGATCTGGCGCGCGAACTTGAGCGTTTCCGGGAACGGCATGATGATTTATGCCTCCGGCGGGATTTCCGGCTCGGAGATCCTCGGTTGGTACGACCGCAGCGGAAAACAGATCGGGACGGTCGGCGACCCGGCCACGTTTCAGGAATTGGAGCTTTCTCCGGACAATAAACAACTGGCTGTCACCGATATGAACTCGGCCGCGGCTACGATCTGGATCTACGATCTGGAAGGCAAACCGAGAACACGGCTTGCGTATAACAGTGGCGTAACCCGCAACCCGATTTGGTCGCCCGACGGACGCGAAGTCGCATTCACCTCTCACCAGCAGCAAGGTATCTCAACCCAGACGACAAGCGGCGGCACACCGGAACGGACATTGTTATCCTTGCCCTCAAGAGGCGGCATTTCTGCGCAACCGGGAGACGCTGGATTTGGCGCGGTCACGAGTTGGTCGCACGACGGTCGTTATCTGATGTACGAACAGGCATCGACGCTCTGGGTGCTTCCCATGTCCAGTGACAAAAAGCCCGGCGATAACAAGTCCGACGATCGCACGCCAATCAAGTACACGTCGGGGCGCCAGGGCGCATTCTCGCCCGACGGCCGCTGGGTAGCGTATGTCTTCGTTCAACCTGGCAGTGTCCCCGAGATCCTCGTCGCGCCGTTTCCGTGGACCGGAGCGAAGTGGCAGGTTTCACAGGGGCTCGGCGCGGAACCGCGGTGGCGGGCCGATGGCAAAGAACTCTATTACTACGACCTTTCCCAGTTATTCGCTGCCGAAGTGAATGGCGGTAGCACGACGTTCCAGGTCGGCACCAGCAAGCCGCTGTTCCACCTGGCACTGACCGGTCTCTCCATGGAATACTCTCCGTCCCGCGACGGGCAGCGATTCATCGCCATCACACCGAGGGAAGGTTCTTCGCAGCAACTAACCCTGGTCCAGAACTGGACGGTTGAATTAGCGAGACAGTAGCCAAATTGGCGAGCAAGAAAACGCCCCGGCTGGAAGCGGGGCGTTTCTGGCAGAACTACGGGGCTCTTAGAACAAATTCCACAGGAACTGGTTGTAGACCTCGTGGTGGAACTGCACCTCGGCGGGCTTGACGACCGTTCCCAACAGACGAGGGCAGCGGTCGGCGGACGCCTGTTTCAGGTCGGCATACCGGGCTTTTACATCTTCACCCAGCAGTTTCGTCGTCCATTCGGCATTGCGGAAATTCTCAATCGCCGTGTAGATGTTGTCGGGCAGGTAACGCTCCTTTCCGGCGCGCAGATCCTTGATCTTGGCCGTCGTGCCTTCGATTCCAGTTTTGAAAATGCCGAGCATGACCAGGTACGGATTGGCGTCGGGCGCAACGGCGCGCACTTCGGTGCGCATGCTGCGCTCGTTCCCGATGGGAATTCGGATCATCGCGCCGCGGTCCACCGCCGACGCCTTGAGCTGATTTGGCGCCTCGAAGTGTGGGTCCAGGCGGCGATACGCATTCACGCTGGAGTTGAAGATCAGGCAAAGATCATTGCCGTGAGTGAGGATGCGATCGAGAAAGTCATAACCCAGCTTGCTCAGTTTTTCTTCGCCTTTGGGATCCCAGAACAGATTCTTGCTGCCTTCGCTGATGGAAACGTTGGTGTGCATGCCGCTGCCGTTCACGCCCACCACCGGCTTGGGCAGGAAAGACGCGGTCAGGCCCATGTTGCGGGCGACCTGGCGGCAGATTAGCTTGTAAAGTTGAATCTGGTCGGCCGCGGCCACCACTTCGCCGTAGCCGTAGTTGATTTCAAACTGTGACGGCGCGACTTCCGGATGGTCTTTTTCGTTCTGAAAGCCCATCGAGCGCTGCACTTCCGCCGTCGTGTCGATGAAGGAGCGCAGCGGGTCGCCGGGCAGTGAATGGTAGTACCCGCCCGTGTTGACGTATTCGAACTTGCCGGTTTCGTGATAGCGGCGCTCGGCATCGGGCCCCTGAAACAAGAAACCTTCGATTTCGTTGGCCGCGTTAAGCGTGTAGTTCTTTTTCTTGTGCTGGTCCGTCGCGAACAGCTTGAGCACGCTGCGAATGTCGGCGTTGTAAGGTTCGCCGTTCTTGTCGATGACTTCGCCGAACACCAGCACTTTGCCGGGACCAAACACGTCGGCCGGCGCCCAGTAAAACGCCGCCCAGTCAATACCCAGGCGCAGGTCGCTCTCGCGCTGCGCCGTGAAGCCCCGGATGGAAGAGCCGTCAAAAGTAAGGTTGTCGTAGCTTTTGAGCAGGAATTTCTTGTCATAGTCGAGCATGTGCAGGCGCCCTTCCAGATCGCTGAAGAGCACCGTCACGGCCTTGATCCGCTTCTCGTCCGTCAGGTATTTGAGCCGTTCTTCCTGAATCTTGTGTGCGGCTACGCGGTTCTTGCGCTGCTCCTTTGCTTTGAGGTTGAGTTCTTCCAGTTCGTCGTATGGGATGGCCAGGAAATTACGCAGTTCTGTGGACATGGATGTAGGTCAGTCTCCTTCGGTGGTCGAAATTATGATTTGGGCAAAGCAACAGTGCAACAACAAGGGGAGTTGAATTGGCTGGTTTCAACACGCTGGCTCAAACTGGAAGGATAACGCGGGAGGCGAGACCCGGCCAATCGAAAAAGCTGATGCGGGGCATAAAAGGGATTTATTTCGGGAATGGCAAGTCTTTTCGCAGCCACACGACTATTGACGACCGGGACTATTGGCGGTGCGCCGAAGCGCCCGCCGCCAGTTCCCGCAGAGTCGTCAAGAACCCTGCGGCCGTGCGTGAGTCAGCCAGAGCGTCGAGGGCAACGGTCGCGGAGAACTGCGGCGACTTCGGATGGAAACGCACCTTCAGGACATCCTGCTGGCGTACGGCCATCAAGGCATTGAGTTCGGCGGCCGGATCCTGAGTCCAGTGAGTGCGCGTGGTCAGGATGACGGGCCCGGGCTCGTAGACATCCCACTCGCGGCCGTCGCGGCGGCGGGTGGTGACCCCGTGCGTATGGGCGCACCAGCGGTGTCGCGTGACTTCAAGATGAAACGTGGGTGATCCGCCGAGGTCGGCCTCGAAGGTCAGAGTCTCTTTTTGCTTGCGCCAGCAGCTCACCAGCCACTGGATGGGAAGCGGCCGTGGCCGGAACTTCACGGTGACGCGGGCGTTCTCAAAGCTGCGGGAAGGGAATTGCAGTCGGGCGTAAAGGCGGGAGCTGTTCAGCCAGTGCGAATCGAGGACGCGTCCCTTGCCCGCGCAAGCGGATTGCACCCAGCGCAAGGCCTCACTGCCTTTGCGGCGGTTGTAGGCGGCAAACAGGCAGTACCACAACCCCAGGGCCACCACCGCTGTCACCACGTCGATCAGTAAAAGGCGCCCCACCAGATACGCTCCCCACAAGCTTTTCTTCTGATGTCGATGGTACGTCCGAGGTTGCGACCGGAGCAAGGGGCCAATGGGCTCCAAGACGGATTTTTTGCAGGAATTTGACTGGAGGGCTGTGGAAAAACTGGAACCGGACCCAAAGCCATATCGCCAGGGCTGAAGCAGCCTGACCTCAGCCAAGCTGACTGTACCCGAGTATGTCGCCCGCTACAATTACGGCGTGGCCTTCGTCATCCGCGATTTCAAGCCCGAAGACTTCGAGACGCTTTGGCGTCTGGATCAGGAATGCTTTCCGCCGGGAATCTCCTACTCCAGGCAGGAACTGAAAATCTATATCCGCCGCCGGGGAGCGTTCACTCTGGTGGCGGAAGACCCTGACCACGCTCAATCCGACGGTGACCAGGCGTCGGTCACGGGGTTCATCGTGGCTCAGGGTGGAACAACAGGTCACATCATCACGATCGATGTTGCCAAGTCGGCTCGCCGCTCTGGTGTCGGCTCGCGATTACTGGCGGCCGCAGAAAAGCGGTTGCAGGCTTCGGGTTCAGAAGCCGTTAGCCTCGAAACCGCTGTCGACAACAGTGCTGCTCTGGCGTTTTACAAACGCCACGCTTACAGCGTAGTGCGTGCTTGGCCCAGGTATTACTCGAACGGCATGGACGCGCTGGTGTTGAGCAAAAATCTGTAAGCCGCACGGATTCTGCATACGTCGTCCAGCACGATGTACTTCTGATTTGCCCTTCCGAGTCTCCCAACTGCCTCCTCCGATGGGAAAATAAGTGAAAGATTGAATCTCTCTTGTGCGAGGTACCGGGTCGTGACAATCCACCACGTAGTCCGCACGGCTTATGTGTCCCTGGCAGCCGCTCTGCTCTGTCTGTCTGGCTGCGGTTCCGTCGCGCGAGTCGACAGTTCTCCTGCGTCGGCTGCTCACAGCCAGTCCGCCCAGTCGGCGCCCAGTGCACGTTATGGAATGGCTGCCGTGCCGCTGCGACCAGACGATGTCACAAACGACACCAATCCCGGCGCGAAGTTCCAGGGCTGCTGGTACAAGGAAGGCAAAAAGTATTATCAGGGTGTCTACGTGACAGTCACGAATCCGGGGGAGTACGCGTTCAACGCCGACCTGTATTACGGCACGACCTGCAATCCGAACACCCCGGCGGATTCGTTCGGCAACGGGCAGATAATCGACTTCGGCGGCTTCGGCTACATTTTCTGGTTTACCGCTTTTGCCAACAAGCGAGACATGTCCGCCATCTGGCAAGTCGGAAGCGACACATCACAGTGCGTGGACTATAAAACCGCTCCCATCTGTCAATAAGCCTCCGCTCGCAAGACCGCGCGCTCTCGCGCCTCGCAGAAATCATTTGCCCTTTGGCGCGTTCTCCAGATAACTTGCCATGTCGGGGCGCACGACATGAAACTTGCCAGCATAAAAGTAGCAATTCAGGGAGAATGTGGATCATTCAGCCATGAGGCCGCGGAGCGCATGCTGCCGCGTTGCACGATCGTCCCGTGCGCGAGATCGGTAGAAGTCTTCGATCAACTAGAACGCGGATCAGTGCAGGCCGCGGTAATCCCGATTGAAAACACGCTGGCCGGCACCGTGGCCGAGCACGCCGATCTTCTGGTTGCCCGCGATGTGTTCATCCAGGCGGAGCACCGGCTGCGCATTGCGCATAACCTGATTGCCGCGCCGGGCGTGAAGCTGCGAGCTTTGCGCCGCGTGCTGTCGCATCCGGTGGCGCTCGACCAGTGCCGTAATTTTTTTCGCCGCCATCCGCACATCGAAGCCGTGCCCTTCTACGACACGGCAGGCAGCGTGAAGCACGTGATCGCGAACCGATTGACCGATGCTGCAGGAATTGCGGGGCGTCAGGCCGCTGCGGAATATGCCGGCAAAATCCTGCAGGCTGGCATCGAAGACGACAAGCAAAATTTCACTCGCTTCTTTCTGATTCGCAAGCTGGCCAAACCGGCCGCGCGCGGGACTAGGACAAAGGTCGGCAGTCGCGGCTTTCACGGTCTGATTCCTCGCGGAGCGAACAAGACTTCGATTGCTTTTCAGGTGAAGAACGTACCCGGAGCGCTCTTCAAGTCGCTCAGCGTCTTCGCCCTGCGCGACATCAGCCTGAGCAAGATCGAATCGCGTCCAATGCGCGGGCGGCCGTGGGAGTACGTGTTCTATGTGGATTTCCTGCGCGGCGACGATGAAGCAGCGCGCAATGCGCTGCGCCATCTGGGCGAGGTGGCCGAGTTCGTCAAAGTGCTGGGCATTTACCGCGCGGCCTGAGCGGCCTGCCCCAACGGTGAGGTCAAAACGCGAAAAGTCGGCGACCCGGAAGTCGCACCGGCCTGTGACCGTGCACACATCCAACTGGTGGCTTGAGGCATAGACTCTTGCATGGTAGCGCCGGAGTAGTTTGTCTTCCGGACATTCCAATAATCCAGGAGGAAGGAATTATGCGTTTGCTGAAAGTGGTGGGAATCGTCATCTGCGTGTTGGCCCTGGGGTCGTTCGCCGTTGCAGCAGAAAAAAATATGGGCATTCGTGACACGTACAAGGTCACCTTTGAAGTTCCCACGCGGGTTGGGACCGCCCTGTTGCCGGCGGGAGACTACGTGATCCGCCATACCATGCAGGGAACGGATCACATCATGGTGTTTCAGAGAAGCAAGAGTCCCGAAGTTAAGGTGAAGTGCACTCTGGTTCCACTCGGGCAGAAAGCCGAGGTAAATCAAAAGATATACAAACAGAATGCTGCCAATGAAAGGGTGTTGGAGGAGTTAGTTTTCCGCGGCGATACCGCGAAGCACGTTTTCTAAGGCTGCGGCACCAGTTTTGGTCGTAAGGCCGGTAGGTAGCTTTGCGCTTTCTCGCTCGAGATGGGAACGACCCGCTGCATGCCCTGAGTTCGACCTTGTGTCCGCGACTCCCTGAACCGGATCTGCACAGAGCCAGTGTCAATTTCTTGCTTGGCAAGCAGGCCATGTCCGCGTTAGCCTCAGCACCTTAGGCACGGTGCCATGCTTGCCGATCCAGGAATAGAATTTGACATGGTGTATTGACCTGCGGGAGGAGATCTGAAACCTTTCCCTCCCGTGCCTCATCTAAACTTGAGCGAGTTACACTCAAGGAGAGTTATGACCCAACAGCCGCCCATCGAGCGCACTCCTAAGTTCCAGGAAACAAACGATCAAAGGGCTCTTCCCGTACTGCCGGTGAGGGACACGGTTCTGTTCCCGCACGCGGTCTTGCCGTTAACCGTGGGACGAGAAAGCTCGGTGCAGCTCATCAATTCCTTGGGCGAGGATAAGACCATCATTGTGGTCGCCCAGCGCGAGGCGCGCGTCGACACGCCTCAGCCCAGCGACCTGTATACGGTCGGAACCTCCGCCGTCGTCCACAAAGTCGTCAAGATGCCCAACCAGAGCCTGTTTGTGTTCGCCGAAGGCATGGAGCGGGTGCACCTTGGCGAATTTACGCAGCTGACGCCCTTCATGCGGGCACACTATGCTCCCATGCCCGAGGGCACCGCGCCCGCCGTCACATCAGAGATTGAGGCTCTGCAGCGCAACGTGCTTACGCTGTTCCAGCAGATCGTTGCCGGCTCGCCTACGCTCTCCGACGAACTTTCCACGGTCGCGATGAACATCGATGAACCCGGCCGCCTGGTCGACTTCATTGCGTCGTCGCTGCCGTCGCTTTCCACGCCGGACAAGCAAGACACACTCGAAACCACCGATGTGCAGGTGCGCCTGCAGAAGATCAACCAGCATCTGGCCAAGGAACTCGAAGTTCAGCAACTGCGCAACAAGATTCAAAGCGAAGTCCAGGACCGCGTCCAGCAGACTCAGCGCGAGTATTACCTGCGTGAGCAGATGAAGGCCATCCAGAAGGAGCTGGGCGAGCAGGACGAAGGCCAGCGCGATGTTGAAGATCTGAAAAAGAAAATTGAAGAAGCGGGCATGCCCGACGACGTGAAAAAAGAGGCGCTCAAGGAATTGGGCCGCCTGTCGCGCATGTCACCCATGGCTGCCGACTATTCGCTCACTCGCAACTACATCGAGTGGCTGGCTATCTTGCCGTGGGCGAAAACCTCAGGCCAGGAAATCGAGATTCCCAAGGCCAAGGAGATTCTCGATCATGACCACTACGATCTCGAGAAGGTAAAGAACCGCATCCTCGATTATCTGTCGGTGCGTCGCCTGAAGCCGAGCATGAAGGGGCCGATTCTGTGCTTCGTGGGACCTCCCGGCGTCGGCAAGACTTCGCTCGGTAAGTCGATCGCCCGTGCGCTCGGCCGCAAGTTCGTGCGGCTATCGCTCGGCGGGGTGCACGATGAAGCGGAAATTCGCGGCCATCGTCGCACGTACATCGGCGCTTTGCCAGGGCAGATCATTCAGGGCATTCGTCGCGCCGAAACGAAAGATCCCGTGTTCATGCTCGACGAAATCGATAAGGTAGGCCGCGACTTCCGCGGCGACCCGGCTTCGGCCCTGCTGGAAGCGCTCGATCCCGAACAGAACTCGACGTTCCGCGATAACTATCTGGACGTGACCTTCGACTTGTCGAAGGTGCTCTTCATCACGACCGCCAACATGCTCGATCCCGTTGCCGAGCCGCTGCGCGACCGCATGGAAATCATCGAACTGCAAGGTTATACGGAAGAGGAGAAAGTGCACATCGCGTTCCAGTATCTGATTCCGCGGCAGATCGACGAAAACGGCATCACGGTGGAGCAGATCGAATTTCCCGAGGACGCGGTGCGCTACGTCATCCGCCATTACACGCGGGAGGCGGGCGTGCGCAATCTGGAGCGCAACCTCGGCACCATTTGCCGCAAGCAGGCGCGCCGAATGGCGGAAGGGAAGACCGACAAACTCACGGTGACGCAAGAAGTTATTCAGGAATTTCTTGGCGGCATCAAGATTCGCACTGAAGGTGAAATCGCCGAACGTACCGAGCGCCCGGGAGTCGCAGTCGGACTTGCCTGGACGCCGGCTGGCGGCGATGTGCTGTTCGTCGAGGCCAACGCCATGAAAGGCAAAGGCGGATTCACCATGACCGGGCAAATTGGCCAGGTTATGCAGGAATCCATGCAGGCGGCGCTGACCTGGGTGCGCTCGAACGCGGAGCGGCTTGGTCTGGATGCAGATTTCTTTGCCAGTCATGACCTTCACATTCACGTGCCCGCAGGCGCGATTCCGAAGGATGGACCTTCGGCCGGAGTCACCATGGCGACGACTCTAGTCTCGCTCCTGACGGGGCGCAGAATTCAGCCGCTTGTCGCTATGACGGGCGAAATTACCCTGAGCGGAAACGTGCTTCCGGTGGGCGGAATCAAGGAAAAAGTGCTCGCCGCCAAACGGGCCGGCGTCCGCGATGTGATTCTGCCGGCGGAAAACAAGACGAATGTGGAGGAAGATCTCACGCCCGAGCAACTGGAAAACCTTGCCGTTCATTACGTCAAGACCATTGACGAAGCTCTTTGCATTTCGTTGCCCATGGTCGGCGAGAGTCCTGCAAGCAAGGTTTCAGCCCCGAAGGATTCCAAAGACTATCGTCCAGAGCCGAGGAAGCAGACGGAACCGCTCACTGACAAAGTGCTGACAACACGGGCGTGACTGCAAGGTTGGCTCGACTGAAAAATAAAGGCCTCACGTCTGAGGAGACGTGGGGCTTTTTATTTGCGCTGCGGTAGACTTACGGTTCGTCGGCTTATGCAAGTCCGCGTGCTTTTCTTCGGGATGCTGAAAGACCTCGCGGGGAAGTCATCCGACCTGATTGACCTTCGGGACGGCGCCTCGCTTCGCGACTTGCTGGCCCACTACGAATTGCAGGTTCCGCGACTGAAGGAATCGCTGTCGGCCGTGGCAATGGCGGTAAATCAGGAGTACTCGGGCCCAGATACCAGACTGCATTCTGGAGATGAAGTGGCATTGCTTCCTCCAGTGAGCGGCGGATCGGAAAAGACTTCGAGCGACGCTGTCGCAGTAAAGTCCCGCCGCGCCTCGATCGTGCGCGATCCCATCGACACCCAGCGCGTGCTGGCCGAGCTCAAGCGCGGCGAGGATGGCGCCGCCCTTGTTTTCGAAGGCGTGGTCCGCAACCAGACCCGTGGCCGCCGCACGCTCTATCTCGATTATGAAGCCTATGAAGGCATGGCGTTGCAACAGATGGAATCGCTGGCTGCGCAAGCTCTGGAGAAGTTCCAGATCCGCGACGTTGCCATTGTGCACCGCCTCGGGCGGCTGGCCATTGGAGAGACTAGTGTTCTGATTGCAGTCGCCTCTGCCCATCGCGCCGCTGCCTTTGAAGCCTGCCGCTGGCTCATCGACACGCTCAAGCGCACAGTTCCCATCTGGAAGAAGGAATACTTCGAGGACGGCGCCGTGTGGGCGGATGGCGAACCATTCCCGGCCGAAATTCCCCGCGCAAATCGTTCTGCCTGAGGCAGCCCGGCGTGAGGTCGCGCCTTCTAAGTACACGGCCAAGGTCGCCATTCGATTTCTCTTGCTGTTCGGGATTTCGGTCGTTCTGATGCGGCGGGAACGCCCTGAACCTCGGAGAGCCAACTTTGCAAAGGTATAATTCAGTCACTCGATGAGAAAACTCGCCACCTGTCACCCTGTTGCGTGCCTTTTCCTGTTCGCCTGCTTTTCATGGGGCGGAGTGCTGTGGGCGCAGCAGACGGCCGCGCCGCCGACAAAACCGCCTGATCAATCCCGGCCTGAGACGACCCTGAAGGTCGATGTCAACCTGGTCAATGTTTACGTGACGGTCACCGATGCCCACGGCTCTCCGATTGGCGGCCTTACGAAGGAAAATTTCGTTCTCAACGAGGACGGACACGAGCAGAAAATTGCCGTGTTCGACCGCGAATCAGCGTTGCCGCTTTCCATCGCTCTCGCGGTCGACACCAGCTTGAGCACGCGGCACGACCTGCCGCTTGAAATCGCATCGGCAAAGCGGTTCGCGCAGGACATTGTGCGCCCGATCGATGCGCTCTCGGTCTATGGGTTCAGTGAGGTCGTTCGCGAAGCGACTCGCGGATTTACCCCCGACCTCAAGCAGATCGACGAGAGCCTGGATCACATCCGAGTAGGCGCGGCCACAGCGCTCTACGACGCGATCTATCTGGTCTCCCGCGCCTTGGACAAGCGCAAGGGACGGAAAGTCATCGTGCTGATTACCGATGGCGGAGACACGATCAGCAAAATAGATTACAAACAAGCGGTACGTGCAGCGCAGGAAGCCGAGGCGCTGGTCTACTCGATCATTGTGGTGCCGATCGAGAGCAGTGCCGGCCGCGAAACCGGCGGCGAGCATGCCCTGATCCAGCTCTCGGAGGACACGGGCGGCAAGTACTATTATGCGACCTCGATGGCGCAACTGGACGACGCTTTTCATAAAATCAGCGACGAACTCCGAACCCAGTACCTGCTGGCCTACTATCCCTTGCAGCGTACGTCGTTCTCCCAGTTTCGCCGCATCGAAGTGAAGGTGGTGGGTGTGCCGGAATCGCCGGCGTATCGCGTTCGCCATCGCGCCGGTTACTACACGGTTAAGTCTGATTTTTAGGATGCCAAAGAAACCGCGGCGTATTCGCGAGTATATCTTGAACTATTTTATGTAATCTTAAGAATACAAATAAGTAATAAGCTTCTGAACTGCGCGCTTGCGGCCAGGAGACTTTTGCTTCCGCGGAGCTGGCATAAGCTTTTGCCGACAACCACGCGTCTGTCCGGCCTTGACGAAAGCCGCAACTGGCTGAAAGAGTGAAAGATTCGGCGAATCGCATTACAACGAAAAGGAAGGTGCAGGATGTGGAAATCCGGTTCCCCCGGTGTAGGTGCACGAATGAGTCTGGCTGCGCGATTCAACGCACTTATATTTGTCGCCGCAATATTGGTGGGGATGACTCTTTCACTCTCCGCTCAGACGACCATCAGCACGGGCAGCATCGTGGGAATCATTAGCGATCCGCAGGGCGCGGCAGTTGCCGGCGCCAAGATCACGATCACCGACAAAGCCACCGGCCAAGTAATTACAACGGCCAGCACTTCGACGGGAACCTATGCGTCCCAGGCACTGATTCCGAGCAAATATACAGTTCGCGTGGAAGCCCCGAGGTTTAAAACGCCAGAAACCATCATCACCGTGGAGGTAGGAGTCACGTCGTCGGCGAATTTTCGGCTGCAGTCGGGGGCACCGGGAGAAGTGATGCAGGTGCAGGCTACCACACTGCAAGTAAACACCGAGCAAGCCACGGTGCAGGGCGTGCTGAATCCTGCGCAAATCGAGAATCTTCCGCTCAACGGCCGAAACTTCCTCGACCTGGCGCAACTGGAGCCGGGCGTTCAGATCCAGGATGGCGGGAACATCGATCCGACCAAAAACGGTTTGTCATCAATATCGCTCGGCAGCCGTTTTGGGCGCACGGCGCGCATCGAAGTCGATGGAGTGGACACCAGCGACGAAACCGTGGGCACCACGACACAGAATACTCCCCAGAGCGCCATTCAGGAGTTTCAGGTCCAGCAGTCGCTGCTGGATTTGTCCACCGAGTTGACCTCTTCAGGTTCCGTCAACGTCGTGACCAAGTCGGGGACGAACGATCTTCACGGTGGGGGTTACTACGCGTTTCGCAAACAGCAGTTCGACGCCAACCTACCGGGTGCGTCCGACACTCCGTTGGAGAGAAATCAATTTGGCGGCAACTTCGGCGGCGCCCTCATCAAGAGCAAGCTCTTCTTTTTTGGAGATCTCGAGCGCAACAAGCAAGACTTTAATCTGCCCGTTTTTGGCGGTCCTCCGTTTCAAACCGACTCAACATCGTTCTTCGCGCCGTTTCGGGAGACGAACGGAATCGGCAAGATTGATTACCGGATCAACCAGAACTACAAAGCATTTTACCGTTTTTCCTACGACCAGAACCGCGACACGTCGACGTTTGAGCCGACCGCGTTCCAGCCGCTCGACAACACAACGCTCGTGCGCGATCACGTCATCGGACTCGACTTCTCCACCGGCAACTATTCTCACAGTGTCCGCGGCGGCTACATGAAGTTGTTCAGCCACGTTGCCACGCCCGCGACAACTCCATTTGAAGGGAGTGTACCGATCGAACTGGCGATCGGGCCCGATCCGTTCTGCCTCAACCGTTCCGGAGTTGTTCCCGACGTTTTTTGCGCGGGCCAGGGGTCCGTGTCTTCTCAGTCGCTAGCCCAATCGGATTATCAGGCCAACTATGACGGCAGCCGGGTTTGGGGCTCGCACGTTGTGCGCTTCGGTTTCGGCTTCAACCATATCCAGGGAGGCGGGTTTGCAGGGCTTCTGGCGAATGGGCCGGCCGTCAACGCAAGCGCTTCAGCTTGCACTCTTACTGGAGGAGCTTACAACCTGCTGTGCGGAGCACTGCCCGGCGAAGCGGCAAATGCCTTGAATTATCCCGCCACCAACGTGATCCTGGGCAACGGGCAAGGATTTGAAACGGAGAAGTCGGCGTTCGGATTCCCCGGCGGAGGGTTGGGCCCGGACAATCGCATCTCATTCTACGTTGGCGATTCGTGGAAAGCGGCGCAGACTTTCACTCTCACCTATGGCGTGCGTTATGTGCGGGACACTGGCAGAACCGACAGTGATCTAGGACCAATTCCCGCTCTGGCCGCGTTCAACAATGAGTTTTATACGGGCCTGCAGGATCGTGTGCGGAATCCCAATCTGAACTTTGCTCCGCAGTTTGGCTTTGCCTGGGATTCGTCGAAGGAAGGGAAGACCGTCATCCGCGGTGGGGCCGGCCTGTTCTTGGAGAACGCGCTCTGGAACAACGTATTGGCCGATCGCTCGGCCCGGCTGCAAGCCGGCCGCTTCTTGCAAACGCTGCCGGCTTGTCAAAACGGCGTGCTGCAGCCGTTGCCGTTCGCCTATACGGGCCCCGATCCCTGTGGCCAACCGATCGGGTCGGTGGTGTCTGCGATCACGACTCTGCAGTCTGATTTTCAGGCGTCTGCCGCAGGCAGTTCGACCGTTCCGAATCCCGCTTACATCGGCACCATTCTGCAGGATACGGGGCCTTACGGCACCGGAACCAATCTGTTGGCGCCGGCCTACCGGAGTCCGCGCTCGGTGCAAATGAACCTTGGCATCCAGCATGAACTGCGCCCGGGAATGGTGTTCACCGCCGATTACCTGCGCAATATCTCCACGCACACGCTGCTGGCCGTGGACACCAATCACGTCGGCGATGCTCGATTTATAAACCTCAAAGCAGCAGTGATGGCAATCAGCCAGACGCTGGCAGACTGCGGCGTCGGCGCAGGCGATATAGAGGCGGCGATTGCCAGCTGCCCTGGCCTTCACCCGGGGGGTGGCGGAGCTACGATCGTTGATTTTGCCTCGCACCCCGTGCCGACTGGAGCTCCGGCGGGAACACTCTCGTATGGTCTCGATTCCGGCTACGAACTCTGCGGCGGAGGGCCGTGCCCGAATGCGGCCTTTGGCGGCATTGCCAACGGCACCAACGGAAACCCGGCGCTCGGCGGCAATCAGATGCTGTTTCCGATCGGGCGATCTGTTCTGAGTGCGCTGCAATTTTCATTCAAGGAAGATGTGCCGAATCCGTTTCACATCGTCCGTCACTTGAACCTGCAGGCGTCGTATCAGCTCGCAAAATATGTCTCGCAGTCGACGGACAGCGACTTCATCAACAGCGCGTGGGATTACGCGAACCCCACCAAGTACACCGGACCGAACGGACTGGATCGCAGGGATCAGATTTCCTTCGGCGGCACAGCTGATTTCCCGTTTCACTTCCATCTCAGCATGATCGGGCATTTCTATAGCGGCCTGCCGACAACTCTCACGCTCGCACCGACTGGGCTGCCAGGAGGAATCTTTGTGACCGGTGTCAACGGCGATGGCCAAGGAGACGGCTACGCTGCTAATGGCTCGAATGGCGGGCTGGGAGGCATTTTGCCAGGAACTGGCGTGGGCTCTTTCGGGCGTAGCGTAAACAGCGGCAACATCAACCAAGTGATCAGTAAATACAACGCAAACAACGCCGGTAAACCCACCCCTGCCGGACTGACACTGCTTAGTTCCGGTTTGTTCACACAAAATGAGCTTACCCAACTGGGAGCGGTCATGCCCGTCGTTAACTCGCCGCCGATCGACTCGGCCAACAACGGCTGGCTGCGGTCCGTCGACGCCAACTTCAGCTGGACGTACAAGATCAAGGAGCGCGTGGAGCTGAAGCCCGGCGTCGGTTTCTTCAATGTGATGAACTTCGCCAACTTCGACGGGCCAAAGAATACGCTCAGTGGCGTACTCAGTACTTTGGGCCAAGCGCCCATTGTGGGAAGCGTGAATGGTACTTCTGGCACGGCCGGCGGGCAGCCTCCCAGCCTTCGCCTCGGGCTGGGCTCGGGCGTGTTCGGCCTGGGCTCGCCGCGAGTCATGGAGTTCACGTTCAAGATTACGTTCTAGAAATGCCCGCGAATCGGGGCAATGTTTATGTGTACAATTCCTGCTATGCCTTTCCGTCCTCCGCAGGGGAATCCCAACTCTGGCAAGCGCGGGCGCACGCCGCCTCCCGAGGAGACGTTTGAAGAAGCCGCCTTTCTCAAGGCGCTGGGAGAGAAGCAGAGAATGGTTTCCATCAAATTGATGGACGGCCAGACAGTGCGCGGCTGGATCGAATACTACGACAAACACATGGTGCGCTTGACGCGCGAAGGCGCGCCCAACCTGTTCATCTTCAAGCACGAGATCATGTATATCGCGGAAGAGGAGAAGCGGAACTAACTGCCCGGTCTTGGGTGTTAGGTCTTGGGTCTTGGGAATCCAAAGACCGTGCATCCGAGGCCTGAGGCCGAAGACCTTACACCTAATACCGCAAGATCTGACATCCGGCATCTCACTGTGCCTAACACTCCTCACGAAACCTTCCTCCCGGCGATGTCGTCCATCGCTCGCGAGGCGGGCGCCCTGCTTCTCGAATACTTCCACTCCAAGCTGAAAATCGAATACAAGGGAGAAGCTGATCTGGTTACCGCCGCGGACCGCGCGTCGGAGGCAATGATTCGTGAGCGCATCGGTCGCGAGTTTCCCTCGCACGACGTGCTGGGAGAAGAGCAGGGACTGAGCGACCGGGGCAGCGAGTATCGCTGGTACGTGGATCCCCTCGACGGCACAACCAATTTCGCGCACGGATATCCGGTCTTCTGCGTTTCGATGGCGCTGGAACACCGCGCGGCGTCGGCAAGTCGCATTGCCGCGGTCGTGTATGATCCCACACGCGACGAACTGTTTACCGCGGAGCGGGGAAGAGGGGCGCGGCTCAACGGACAGCCCATCCATGTTTCGAAGACCACGCAACTGAAAGAATGTCTGGTGGCGACCGGATTTCCCAGCCACAAGCGGCACAAGAACCCGAATATTTTCTTTTACCATCAGATCACGCTGCGCACGCACGGCGTCCGCCGGGCGGGCTCGGCTGCGCTCGATCTGTGCATGGTGGCCTGCGGACGCTTCGACGGCTTTTGGGAATTCAATCTCAATCCCTGGGACACCGCCGCCGGCGTGCTCATTGTGGAGGAGGCGGGAGGCAAGGCCACCCGCTTCGACGGCTCGCCATTTCAGCTCGACAGCAAGGAAACGCTGGCTTCCAATGGCTTGGTGCACGATGCCTTGGTGCGCGAGTTTCAGCAGATTTTCGCCGGACGGGACCTTGATCCTCTGCCTGACCCGCGGGAATACAAGCGGTGACAGCTGTAACACAACCGTAACTAGGACGAGTCCTCTCGGTAGCGTAGAGTAGAGAACAGAGTACGGGAGATTCACATGCGCGGAAAGCTGGCCTGGATGATGTCAGCAGGAATCGTTCTCTTGGGTGGTGTGGTCGCGTTTGCTCATCGTGCTGGAGTCGAAGCGCCGGACGCGGCTTATATAAAGGCATTCGAGGAGTGGAAAACCGAGCAGACCGACGATCTGAAGAAGAATTGGCTGTCGCTGGCCGGCCTGTTCTGGCTCAAGCCGGGCGCAAACACGTTCGGCAGTGATCCGTCGAATGCGATCGTTTTCCCCAAGGGGCCGGCACATGCGGGCGAGTTCGACCTTCAAGGCCAGGACGTTACGCTGAAGATGCTGCGCGACGCGAAAGCAACGATTGACGGCAAGCCGGTCGCCTCAGCCAAACTCGATCCCGATGTGTCCAGACACGCGACGCGCGTCGATATGGGAAGCCTGCGGTTCCACGTGATTATGCGCGGGCAGCGGGTGGGAATTCGGGTGCGCGACAGCGAGAGCGCCGCCGGGCGTGAATTCAAAGGCATGATGTTTTATCCCCTCGACCTGAACTACCGGGTTACGGCATCCTGGATTCCTTCTGATGGCAAGACGACGGTGGAAGTTCCCACGGCCATTGGCGACGTTAGCAATGAGACTGTCCCGGGTAGCGTGGCGTTCAAGTTGAACGGCGAAGAGTTAAAGCTGACGGCGCTGGGAGGCGATCCCAAGACCGGGCTCTTTTTCGTATTCACAGATCCGACGGCCAAGGGCCAGGAAACTTATCCCGGAGGCCGCTTCCTCGATACCGGGCCGGTCGAGAATGGAACCGTCTCGCTCGACTTCAACCGCGCCTACAATCCTCCCTGCGCAGTAACGCCATACGCAACGTGCCCGCTGGCACCAAAAGAGAACCGTCTCACGGTCGCGGTCACCGCTGGTGAGAAGTTTGACAAGGCCACACACGACAAAATGATGCAGGGCCACCACTGAGAGTTCCCGCGTTACAATGAGCCTGTGGGGAGGTCGCTCCGGCGGCCGAACAAGGACACCTCAGGTTCATCTGTGATCACATCACTTCTGGAACGCAAAATCGAAAAGCGGCCGCACAAAGTCCGGCTCCACGGGCGCATTCTTTTTCTTACCGAAGATCCCCAGCTCATCAGGCGGCAACTCGCGGGCGAAGATTTGCCCTGGGACACGAAGAATCCCGCCAACAATCCCAAACTGCGTGACGACATTTCGACCGACGAAATCACGCCCGCGCATTACTGTTTTTACTTCGACGAGACGCTGGGTGAAATTCCTTACCTGGGCCTGAAATGTGGCGCGGTGACTCCGATCGGCCGCGGAGACCTGAAGCGCGGCGGCTTTGTCTGCGCGGTGAGCGGCAAGCGCCGGGGCAAGGGATCGAGCCGCGAGCAGTCTCCGTACGCCGAAATGTGCGCCGGCATCCGTGTGGTCATCGCCGAAAATATCGAGCGCATCTACAAGCAGAACTGCCAGAACCTGGGCCTGCTGACGTCGACCAATTTTTCGCTGATTGACCGCATTCGCGGCGGGGAAGAAATTGCGCTGAGCGAATTCACCGCCGGGGAAGATGAAATCACGCGGCAGGTGATCGAGTACGGCGGGCTGTTTCCCTTCAATGTGGCGAGAATGCAGGGAAAGGTTTTCCTTCCGCCGATCCGGTCGTCTGGCGAGTCGAGGCCCATGACCATTGCGGAGAAGATTTTCGCGCGACACATGATTCAGACCAAGAAGGCAGACCATATGGGGACGGCCGCCCCCGGCCGTCCGGCCGAGCAGAGCTCGGCGGTAGGCGTCGCCTCCGTCAAGCCCGGCGACACCGGTTTTGCCCGCGCCGATCTGCGCTTCAGCCACGAGTACGTGACGCCGATGGCGGCGATTTTCTTCGAACACTACGTCGGCAAGGACGCCAAAGTAAACGATCCGGCAAGCATCCTGTTCTTCCGTGATCACCTGACGTTTCTTGACGAGGTGATCTCCGAGGAGAAGAAAAAACTCGGCTTGCTCGATCTCGCCACACAACTCAAGCTCAAGCAGCAGGATTTTGCCAAGAAGCAGGGAATCAAACTGCACGGCGAATTGACCGACCGCAAAGGCTCAGAAGGCATTTGCCACTCGATCGTGCTCGAAAGCTACGCTCTGCCCGGCCAGCTGAATATCGGTTCTGATTCGCATACGCCGCACGTGGGCGCGATCGGCTGTGTGGCCTTCGGCATTGGTACGACCGACGTGTTCAATTCGTGGATCACGAAAGACGTTCGCGTAAAGGTGCCGGAGTCGGTGCGAATCGTCATTCGGGGCAAGAAACATCCCAACGTCACGGCGAAGGATTTCATTCTGAAGATTCTCTCGCTCGATTACGTCCGCAGCGGCAAGGCGCTCGCCAAGGTAATGGAGTACTCGGGCGAGGCGATCGAAGAACTTAGTGTCGACGAGCGCGCCACCATGACCAACATGGCGGCCGAGATCGGCGGATTCACCGGCATCGTGGCACCCGATAAGAAAGCAGTCGACTTTCTGGTCGAGCGCCGGGGAATGGATGACAAGAAAGCGGAAGCTATGGTCAGCGGTTTATACAGTGATCCAGGCGCGCAATATGCGCACGTCATCGAGCTGGACGCCGCCGAAATCACGCCGATGGTGGCGACGCCCGGCGATCCGGGCAACGGCAAGTATGTCCGCGAAATGAACACGCCCGTGCCAATCGAAATCGCTTACGGCGGCACCTGCACCGCAGGCAAGAACGAAGATATGGACATGTACGCGCTCGTGCTCGCCGACGCCCTCAAGCACGGCAAGCGCGTGGCCGACTCGGTGAAGTTCTACATTCAGTTCGGCTCGCAGGAGACGCGCGACTACTGCGTGGGCCGCGGATATCTGGAAATCTTCCACAAAGCCGGAGCGCAGGTGATTGAGCCCAGTTGCGGCGCCTGCATCAACGCCGGGCCAGGAGTCTCCACGCGTCCCGACCAGGTCGTCATCAGCGCGCAGAACCGCAATTTCCCCGGCCGCAGCGGCCCGGGGCAAATGTATCTGGCCTCGCCGCTGACTGTCGCGGCCAGCGCCGTAGCGGGATGCATCGTGGAGTACGAGCCCAGCGAGAAGAAGGAGCTGGTGGGAGCGTAAGTCGCGCCCTAGAGTATTCTTGAAGACGCGCTCACAAGCCGGGACCCCAATCGTCTGACCTTCTCAGGAGGTCGCCATGAACCGCTCCCGCCTGCTCCTCGCTACTGCGATAACCTTTAGTTTCGCCGTCGCCGCAATTGCCTATCGTTCATCGGTTCCCGCGACGATGTCCGTCGGCTCAGTAGCCCCAGCCGCGCCCATGCTCGAGCCGCGTTCCGGCCACACGGCAACCTTGCTGCCGGATGGAAGAGTTTTAATCGCCGGCGGCATGCGCCGCAACCAGGACTTCTACAAGTCTGCCGAGCTTTACGATCCTGCCACGGGCAAGTTTCAGCCGACCGGCGAGATGAGCATCGGCCGCGTCGGCCAGATCGCCGTCCTGCTGCCGACGGGCAAAGTGCTCGTTGCCGGAGGTTGGGTCGGCCATGGCGGCACGGATTCAGCCGAGCTGTACGACCCGGCCACGGGCAGGTTCACTGCGATCGCCAAAATGAACAGTCACCGTGGAAGGCCGAGCGCGACTTTGCTGGCTGACGGCGATGTGCTCATCGCCGGTGGAGAGCGTGAGGATAACGAGTCGCTCGCCTCGGCTGAAATCTTCCACGTGAAGACGCTGTCTTTTCAGCCGACCGGCCTCATGCACCACGCGCGCGTTTCGCATACGGCAACCCTGCTCAACGACGGGCGCGTTCTGATTGCCGGCGGCTATGCTGGCGACGTTACGTCGAATGCCGAGATTTACGATCCGAAGACCGGCACCTTCACCGAGACCGGCAGTATGGGCATCGCGCGCTGCAAGCACACCGCGGGCCTGCTTCCGGATGGGCGGGTGCTGGTCGCGGGCGGTTCCGACAATCGGGGATGGAAGGGAAATCTCGCAAGCGCCGAGATTTACGATCTGCGGTCAGGAAAATTCACCGCTACAGCCGCAATGAATGACAGCCGCTTCAAACTCCCCGACGAGGCCGTGCGCCTGGCTTCCGGTAGGCTGCTGGTCGCGGGTGGAAGCAAAATGGTGGAAGTGTTCGATCCGGCCAGCGGGAAATTTCTGGTTGCTGCGGGGCAAATGAACGACGCACGTCATTTCATGAGCGAGACTAAGCTCAAAGATGGCAGTGTGCTTCTGGCAGGGGGCTACCCCAACAACGATCAAGCGACGGCGCAGGCGTGGATTTACCGGCCCTAGGATAGTCGTCGCAATTACTGGCCTTTCCCGCGATGCTTGCGATCAAGCCTGCTCGCAAGTGGTTGAATCCAACCATGATGGTTGAAATCAGCCACCCCCAACCACGCAACTTTTCCGGAGTTCGATTGTTCAAATGAGTAGAAAGTTTTGAAAGAGCTTCCGGAGCCGCACTCGACAAGGGATAGCGACCCGGGGCGGGAGGTGAGCATGCGTTACATGAGATACATGGCGTTGCTGGCGGTGATGACGGTTATGCCGTTCGCGAATTCGCAGGCGCAGGTTGCGGTGGGCGTGGGAGTGGGGCCAGTCGGCGTTGCGGTGGGGCCGGCTCCGGTTTGCGCGTATGGCTACTACGGGTACTACCCTTACGCTTGCGCGCCGTACGGCTACTACGGTCCCGATTGGTTTGTGGGCGGCGTGTTCGTCGGCGCCGGCCCGTGGTTCCATGGTCCTGGATGGCTAGGGCGCTGGGGATGGGCTAATGGCTGGTACGGACGTCCGTGGTACGGACATCCGGGTTGGGGTCGCGCGTGGGGCTGGCGGCCAGGGGTTGTTGCACGTGGTCCGGTCGGTGGATTTCGCGGCGGATTCCGCGGTGCACCCGGCTTCCGCGGCGGCTTTCGTGGAGCGGCCTTTCATGGTGGTGGATTTCATGGAGCGCCAGCATTTCACGGCGGCGGGTTCCACGGCGGAGGCGGATTCCATGGTGGTGGTGGCTTCCATGGAGCCGGATTCCATAGTGGCGGACGTCGCTAAGGGCTTTTCCTCATGATTCGGTGACAATGGCTGGCAGCGTTCAACTGCCGGCCATTTCTTTCCAACTTCTCAGAATGCCCGGCGCCGCGCACTGTACCCTCGGCCTGCATTCTTGCTAGAATGTGCGGTCGTTCCGCCCCCGCAGTAGTAAAATAGAGCATCGACGAAGAGACTCTCTCCAGGAGATAGACACCTTTATGGCCTATGTGATTGCTGAGCCGTGCATCGGCACAAAAGACACCGCTTGTGTGGACGCGTGCCCGGTCGATTGCATTCATCCCAAGAAGGACGAGCCCGCATACGCGACGGAAGAATTGCTGTACATCGATCCGGTGGAGTGCATTGACTGCGGCGCCTGCGTCCCCGTATGCCCGGTCTCGGCCATCTTCGCGCTCGACGATCTTCCGGAGAAATGGAAGGATTTCACGGCCCGCAACGCGAAATACTACGGACGCTGACATCCCTGCCCTTCGTACGAATCGGTTAGGCGCGCGTCTTTTTCGACGCGTGCCTTTTTGTTTTTGGACCTTCATCCTTTCTCGATCCTCGCGGATGTGACTGGCTGGCGCTTCCGGGCTAATGTTTCGCGAAAAGATCCCCGCGGCGCTTATTGGCATTTCCGAACAGCTCGGCGTCCATGCCGGTGTGGGTTTTCAGCGCGTCCAGCACGCGAATGTAGTTTCCCTTATGGAGACGCAGAACTAAGATCCGGTGCGCATCGTGATCGCGGTAGTCGACCTGCAGCCAGTGGGTTTTCGAAGACCTCAGAAGCAGAGACAGCGACTCCGTATATTCGTACGTGCACTTGTCGATCTCGCTGTAGGGAACGGCGACCGACTGCCCCTTCTTGGGCCGCACTTCGATGGCCTTGTCGTTGTCGCTGAACGTCAGAAGGGCCTTGATTTCTTTCCCTTTGGTGTTCGGCATCCGCACGCGGTTAAAGGAGGTCTCTTCGGCGGCTGAGAGGCCGGTCGCGAAAGAGATGACGAGCAGAGCATTGAGGAGTTTTTTCACGATGGTGAAAGTATATCGGAGTGAGAAGCCGGCCTGCGCCCTGCGGGTTGTCCTGAGCGCGGTTTCTGCAAACTGCCACCCCACGTGCGGTAAGGCTAACTTCCACTACAATCACGCTCAGACATGGCCCTGCGAGAATCAGAAGCGATCGTTCTGCGGACCTACCCGATGCGCGAGGCCGATCTGCTGGTCACGCTGTTCACCCGCGCCGAAGGCAAAGTCCGCGGGGTGGCGCGGTCGGCCAAGAAATCCAAGCGCCGATTTGGGGGAGCGCTCGAGCCTCTGACCTACGTTCGCGCTTTCTATGACGCCCGCGAAGGGCAGGAGCTGGTGCGGCTCAATGCCTGCGACGTGCTCGAGTCTCCGCTGGCGTCGGAAGTCAGCTACGCCCGCGCAGTCGCGCTCGGGCACATCGCCGAATTGCTCGATGAACTTCTCCCGGATCGCGAGGCAAACGACGACATTTTCCGCCTCACACTTTCCGTGCTCGACGTTCTGACCGGGCAGGAAATCTGGATGCCGGTTACGTATTTTGAATTGTGGCTGACACGCCTGGTCGGTTTTTTACCGGAATTGACTGAGTGTATTGTGTGCGGCCGCAACCTCAATGGCAGCCGCGCGTATTTTCACGCGCTTGCCGACGGTCTGATGTGCGCCGACGACAAACGGCTGGCGTCGTCCGAAATCTCCAGCGAATCGCGGGCGCTGGCCGCACAGATGTTCCGTTCTCCAGTCGAGAGCCTCGCACGCACTCCATGGCCCAAAACGCAGTGTGCCGACTTGCGCAAGTTCCTCATTCAGACTCTCCAGCGCCACATTGAGAAAAAGCTGGTTACAGCCGGGATGCTAGAAAAGGGAGAATTCTAGGAGTCGCGATGGCGGCGAAACATCCACTGGGAATCTCGATCCTTGCCGTACTGCTGTTGCTTCCTTCCCCTTTTCTTCTGTGCGGGGGAATCGCTTTGGCAGCGATCTTTACAATTCAGGTTCTGAAGGAAGGCCTGGAAGAATCCGGCCTGATCATAATTCTGCTGGGTGTTGGTACCGCGATCCTGGGCATCGTTTGTGCCAAAGCCGGGTTCGATTTGTGGCGGTTGAAGAGGAGCGCCCGGGCGCCGACGATCTTTCTGATGTGCATGATCGCAGTGTTTACCGGAGACGCACTGTTGATTGGCTTCGAGGATCGGGCTAAGCTCAGTCGGGCGTGGCTCCGCGGATGGGCAGGAGTTTTTGCCTTTTCTGCTTTGGCTGTGGCCTACCTCTGCCTTCCTCACGTGCGTCGAAAGCTGGAAAGGAACGGCGACAGCCGAAACCATCCCTGATTGTCTCACCGGACACCGAATCAGTTTCTATCCCCGAACCCGTGCTTGCCCTTGCACTGCTTGCAGAATTTCGGCGGCTCGGTGTTATCCACGCGATGCTGCACCGGCTTCAGCGTCCGCAGATACCCGAAAATGGCTTTCAGGTCGTCGTCGGTCAGGTTGCGAAAATACGCCCACGGCATGATGTTTGAGAGCGGCCGTGCCTGTACCGTGCCGGTACGAATCACATCCAGGAACATCTTTTCGTCGAAGTAGGAAATGCCGGACGGATCTGGTGTCAGGTTCAGCGAAGCCACTGTGATGAGCTTCTTTGGATCGGGGCCCCAATACCCAATCAGCGGTTGGCCACCGGCGAACTCCAGACCTGGAATCGGGTTGCCCTGCTCGTCCACAGGAGTGTGACACATGTCGCAATGTCCAATCGTCACCAGATACTTACCGTATGCCAGGCGATCGGACCGGTCGGGCTCTGGCACATGCGCGACCGCCGGGAGTGATTGAAAGGTCTTCTTAACGTCGTCGGTCAAAATGGTTGGCAGTTGCTGGATGTGTACTGGCGCCAGCGACCGCTCGTAAACGATCACCGAAGCCAAATCCTCGTCCGACATGCTGCGGAAATATGGGTACGGCATCAACGGATAGAGCATGCGGCCGTCGTGACCGATCCCTTGCCGCAAGGCTCGGACAAAATCCGCGTCCGTCCATTTTCCAGCCCCAAATTCCCGATCAGGCGAGATGTTGGGAGCCACGACGCGATTAGGCTCGGGCAGCTCAACTTCGACATTGGGGAAGACTTGCCCGCTGCCCCTCTTGCCGTCGACCGGATGTGAAGGACGCTGAGTGTAGTCGTACTCAGAGTGGCAGAACGTGCATTGGACGAGCCCTTCCACCAGATACTTGCCGCGCGCCAGCCGCTCGGGCGTGCGCGGGATGGGTTCCATCTCCAAGACTGAAACAGTTGGTTGAGCCGCGGCGGGAGCAGATGCTTTCTGACAGCCTTGACACAAACAGAGCGGTAAAAGCGAGAGAACACCAAACCCCCGAAAAATCGCCCTTCGCACCTTCATGCACGCCCCCCCAGTGGCAGAATTGAAATGCGGTGTCAGCGTCGGGTTTTGACCGCGGAAGTATCTCACACAATGATCTGAAACGTGAAAAAGTGTGATATGGCCCTGAACGTCCGCCACTATCCGCCCCGTGCTTTCGTTACAATCCGTGCTTCCGTTACAATCGAGGATTGCTGCACCGCGCTTTGGCGCCGTTGTTGAAGGCTTCGCTCATGAAGTCATCCTCGTCGAATCCGCTGACGTACCAGGAACTGATCCTGCGCCTGCAGACGTTCTTTGCCGATCGCGGCTGCGTGCTGCAGCAGCCCTACGACGCGGAAGTCGGCGCCGGCACGATGGCGCCGGAAACATTCCTGCGCGTGCTCGGGCCGCAGCCGTACAGGGTCGCGTATGTGCAGCCCTCGCGGCGCCCGGCCGACGGCCGTTATGGCGAGAATCCCAATCGGTTGTTCAAGCACACGCAGCTGCAGGTCATCCTGAAACCGCCGCCGGAGAATGTGCAGCAGCTGTACCTGGAATCGCTGAGCACGATTGGCATTGATCTGTGCCATCACGACATCAAGTTTGAAGAAGACAACTGGGAGTCGCCAACGCTGGGCGCGTGGGGTATCGGCTGGCAGGTCATGCTCGACGGGCTGGAGATCACGCAGTTCACGTATTTCCAGCAATGCGGCGGAGTCGATCTGAACCCCATTTCGGCGGAGCTGACTTATGGCCTGGAGCGCATCGCCGCGTTTCTGCAAGACGTGGACTCCATCTATGACATCGTGTGGGCGCGTGATCCCGACACCGGCGCCGTGGTTAAGTACGGCGATGTCCGCCTGGCTGATGAGCTGCAATTCTCGGTCTACAACTTCGAAGCCGCCGACGTCGATAGAAGCTGGAAGCATTTCGAACTGTACGAAGCGGAATGCAAAGCACTACTCGATCGTTACGCGGGGCCGGCGAAGACCGCGGTCGAGGGTGACGGCACGGCACGCGAGAAAACGCGGTTTCCCCTACTGGCGGCTTACGATCTCTGCCTGAAGTGTTCGCACCTGTTCAACATTCTCGATGCGCGCGGCGCCATTTCCGTGACCGAACGCGTGGGCGTGATCGCCCGTGTGCGGGCTCTGGCCGTGGGAATCGCCAAAGCATGGGTGAATCAACAGAAGAACGATCATCAGAACAACGATCAGCAAAAGAGCGATGAACCGGGCGGGCAAGATCGTGACGAATCGGAAAAGTCCGGTGACGTACAGCGGGCTCCCAAAGAAAAGGCGAAGAAACAGAAGCTGGCGCCCGTCGGGTAAGGCGTTTCGGGTTTGCACAGGGCCGATGTGATCCATATCACATTCGGACTTTCGGGCAGTCTGAGAAACTTGATGGATTAAAGCATGCCAGATTTTCTTCTTGAGATCGGGTGCGAAGAGATTCCTGCGCGCATGATCGACGCGGCATCAGCGGAGCTGCGCGAGCGCGTGGGTGTGATCTTGTCGCGGGAGCGGTTGGGTGGCAGCCAGCTTTCGAGTTTCGACACGCCACGGCGCCTGGCAGTGCTGGTCTCCGGAATTTCTGCCGCACAGGCAGATGTCGTCGAGCAGGTCACGGGGCCCTCGGTAAATGTCGCCTACAAGGACGGTCAGCCGACGGCCGCGGCCCAGGCATTCGCCAAGAAAACTGGCGTGGATGTATCGCAGCTTGAAAAAACCTCCACTGCGAAGGGCGAGTACATCACGGCCAAGGTGATAAAAAAAGGCCGCGGTGCGGCAGAGATTCTGGCCGAAGCTGTGCCTAAGGAAATCGCGACGATCTACTGGCCCAAGAACATGTACTGGCGCAAGCCGAACGAGCGCTTCGTGCGCCCGGTGCGCTGGCTGGTCGCGATGCTCGACAGCGAGGCGATTCCACTTGAATTCGCAGGCATCCGAGCAGGGAAGAGTTCGCGCGGGCACAGAATTCTGTCAGACGGTGCGGTCATGATTCCCCGCGCCGGCTCTGCCTACGTTGAATCTCTGCGAGCAGCGAAGGTTTTGGGTCGCGGCGAGCGTGAGCAGCAAATTCGCAAAGCCCTTGACGCCTCGACGCGCACCATCCCTGGCGCGCGCTGGCGCGAAGACAAGGCGCTGCTTGAAACCGTGGTCAACCTCACCGAGTTCCCGTCGGTCATTCTTGGCAGTTTCGATCCGCAATTTCTGGTGCTTCCGGAAGAAGTGCTGGTCACGGTGATGCGCGATCACCAGAAATATTTTGCCGTTGAAGATACGGGCGGCAAGCTGTTGCCCCATTTTCTTGCCGTGCTGAATACGGACAGCGACCCCCGAGGGCTGATCCGGCACGGCAACGAGCGCGTGCTGCGGGCGCGCTTCAATGATGCCCGCTTCTTCTGGGAGACCGATCAGAAAAAGTCGCTGCTCCAGCGTGTGGAATTGCTCCGCCATGTCACGTTTCAGAAAGATCTGGGCAGCTATTACGACAAGACGCGGCGGGTGCAGCGCTTGTGCAGTTGGCTCAGCGAGCAGATAAAACAGAGCGGCATGGCCGTACGGCCCGGAGTGATTCATAAGGCCGCATGCCTGGCGAAAACGGATCTCACCACGGAACTGGTAAAGGAATTTACCGAGTTGCAGGGCATCGTGGGCGGGCTCTATGCGCGCGTGCAGCAGCTCGATGAAGGCTTGCCTGAAGCTACGCGCATGGCCATCGCCGACGCCATCTACGACCATTACAAGCCCGAATCCACGGAAGACAACGTACCCCGCTCGATGGAGGGCGCAGTGCTTTCGGTCGGCGACAAGGCCGATTCGATCGCGGGGATGTTTGCCCTGGGACTTGTGCCGAGCGGCTCGAAGGATCCGTTTGCGCTGCGGCGCCAGGCGAATGGGATTGTCAAAGTCATCGCAGAAAAGAAACTGCCGCTACAGCTCGGCGAGATGATGCGGGATGCGCGTGCTGGTTATCAGAAATCGGAAGCGGAAAAGAAGTTTGTCGACGATGCGAGATTCTCCGAATCCGTGGCCACGTTCTTCCGAGAGCGCGTCGAGTTTTATCTGAAGGATGTGCGGGGCTACGCTTACGACGTGGTCAAGGCCGTGCTCGGGGCCGATGCGGAAGATATTGTGGACGCGGTTGAACGAGCCGAAGCGGTCAAGCAGGTGCTGCATATGCCGGAATTTCAGGCGATCGGAGCGGCTTGCAAGCGGGTTCGCAATATTCTGAAACAGGCAGCGGAGAAGGGGCTTCGGGCGGCAGGGAAGTGGGAATTCCTGCCGGACTCGCCTGCGGAAGAAAAGAATCTGGCGGCTTACCTCGAAACAAACGGGCCGCGTATCGAGGCCCAAC
>Ga0187770_10000067_pt1 | contig 45752 bp, 42 predicted proteins | sample 0116_SJ02_MP02_2_FD_133154 | JGI IMG/M metagenome (GOLD analysis project Ga0187770, IMG submission 133154) | Tropical peat soil microbial communities from peatlands in Department of Meta, Colombia - 0116_SJ02_MP02_20_MG | ecosystem: Environmental > Terrestrial > Soil > Wetlands > Peat | place...
ATAGGAAGGAGTTGTAAAGCCCGGGATAGCGGGAGCAAAGCCCAGCCGAGCGGTGTCTAAAGCTTCCGTAGGGGTCTGAAGTAGGGGAGAAGCATTATGTTTGAAGACAGCCTTATCGAATCGGGTGGCAGGCTAAAGACGAAGCGTGGGTGGACGTCAGCACTTGCGTTTGTGATCGAGATCATGATTCTGATTGTGCTGGTTTTGATCCCGCTGGTCTTTACCGAAGCGCTGCCACGCACGCAGCTGATGACATTCCTGGTGGCCCCCCCGCCGCCTCCGCCGCCTCCACCGCCGGCCGCCGCTCCGGTCAAGGTCGTGAAGGTGATCCAGACCGATATCGTCAATGGCCAGTTGCGCACGCCCACCAAGATTCCACAAAAAGTTCAGATGATTAAGGAAGACGAGGCGCCACCGCCGGTGATGTCCAATGCGGGCGTGCTGGGCGGCGTTCCGGGTGGAGTTCCGGGCGGCTCGATGGGCGGCGTCATTGGCAGCGTGCTGAGCGCGACGCCGGTGGCCGTGCCCAAGGTGGCGACGCCGCAGCGCGTACGCGTATCGTCGGGCGTATCGCAGGGACTTCTGGTGCGGAAAGTTCAGCCAAACTATCCGCCGCTGGCGCGGCAGGCGCGCATTCAGGGCGTCGTGCTGCTGCAGGCAACGATCAGCAAAGAAGGCAACATTGAGAACCTGCAGCTGCTGCAAGGGCACCCGATGCTGGCTCCGGCCGCGATTGAAGCCGTGAAGCAGTGGAAGTACAGACCGTACCTGCTGAACGGCGAGCCGGTCGAAGTCGAGACCCAGGTGCAGGTGAACTTCTCGCTGTCTGGCGGCTAAACATAGCCGAGGCGGTCCTTTGGCGGGCGATTAGCCTGTCGAGGTGACAAAAATGTAGAAGTGTGTAAGGATTAGCCCTCCCATTCCCACCCATTCGCGGTGGCCGGGAGGCGGCTTTTCAGCCCGAACACGGCCGCTGTTCTTTCCATTTCCTTCCAAGGCGTGGAGCAGCCCGGTTCGGGCGCTGGTTTGTGGTTGGGCCGGCAGTTTCTAGCCAGCGTCTGGCCCAGCGAAGCGCATCAGAGTGTCTAGGCACAGTAGAGAGTTCCGAGGAGGGAAAAGCAACTCATGCTAGCAGCTTACGTGGGAGTGATTCTCAGTTACATTCCGGCCGCGGCCACCTGGGTCCTTCAGGAAGGCGGCGGCATGCCGACCGATCCGCTGGGCCTGTGGAAACAGATGGGCTGGGTGGCGCGGACCGTAGTCGTTATTCTGTTCATCATGTCGGGGTGGTCGATCGGCGTGATGATTGACCGCTGGATGGCATACAGCGCTGCCCGCAAGCAATCGCGGTCTTTTGCTCCGGCAGTGGCCGGCGCTCTGCGCGACGGCCGCATTGACGAAGCCATCAAGGTCGCCGAGCGCAACAAGAAGAGCCACCTGGCCAAGGTCGTCACGGCCGGCCTGATGGAGTTCAAGGCCCACCAGGACAGCCCGGGCGCCATTCCCGGCGAGACCATCGAAGCTTCCAAGCGCGCTCTGGAGCGCACCGAGGCGATCGTGCACGCCGAACTCAAGCGTGGACTGGGCGGTTTGGCCACCATCGGCTCGACCGCTCCCTTCGTGGGACTGTTCGGGACGGTGATGGGCATTCTGAACGCATTTACCGGCATCGCCAACACCAAAGCCACCGGTCTGGCCGCAGTGGCCGGCGGTATCGCGGAAGCGCTGGTGACGACGGCTATCGGGCTGCTGGTCGCCATCCCGGCCGTGATGATGTTCAACTACCTGACCGGCCGCGTGGAAGCGTTCGACGTAGAAATGGATAACTCGTCGAGCGAACTGATCGACTATTTCCTGAAGAAGCGCGGCGATCGGCGGTAGCGAAATCCCATTTCTCGCGCGAAGAACGCGCGAGAAATGGCGCACCCTGCTCTGGTTTGCTTTTGTGAGTGAGTTGCGTGTCCGGCGCTGGCCAGAAGCCCGGCGCCGGGCTTTCCCGCTTCCACTTGAGGCGGAGGCAACACGGAAGGGCAGCTTGGGAGATCAGGTATGGCATTAGCAAAACGAGACGAAGGATCGAAAATCAGCTCCGACATCAACGTCACGCCCATGGTGGACGTGATGCTGGTGCTGCTGATCATCTTCATGGTGGTCACGCCCATGTTGCAGAAAGGCGTCAGCGTGGATATGGCGAAGGTAAACAATCCGACGCCCATGGAAGACGCCGACAAGGAAGATGCGCTGCTAGTCTCCATCACGCGGGACGGTCAGGTGTACTTCGGCAGCGACCAGATTTCGGTGGATGGGCTGACGACCAAGGTGAAGGATCGGCTGGCCAACAAACCCGACAAGCGGGTGTACGTGAAAGCCGACATGCGCGCCCGTTTTGGCGGCGTGGTGCAAGTGGTGGATGCAGTCCGCGCTGCCGGAGTGGATGACCTTGGCTTGCTCACCGATCAGAGGAAGACCACTCCAAACGCCCCGCCGGCTCCGGCCGCGCCCGGGCAATAGAGGAGAACGACCATGGGAATGAATGTAGGCACGCACGGAGGCCAGAGCGCGAACATCAACGTCACGCCGCTCATCGACGTGCTGCTGGTGCTGCTGATCATCTTCATGGTGATCTCGCCGGTCACGCCCAAGGGACTGGATGCTCTGGTGCCCCAGCCGCCGCCGCCGAACGCGCCCAAGAACAACACGCCCGACCGCACCATCGTCGTGCAGTTGATCGATCGCGGCGCCGGACAGGACCCGGGCGTGAAGATCAACAACGAAGATGCGACCTGGGACAATCTGCAGGGGCGCCTGGAAGACATCTACAAACAGCGCGCGGAGAAGGTGATGTTCGTGAAGGGGGATGATGCCATCCCCTTCGCCAACGTCGCCAACGTCATCGACATCGCGCACGCTGCCGGCGTCGACAAGGTCGGCCTGATCACTGCAAAGATCGAAGCGGGCAACTAGCCTCGATACGTTTCCCACTCTAGCGTCGCAGGGAACGGAGAACGCGACGTTAGGATGGGCACCCACGAGCTGCGCATACGCTTGTCAAACTGCCGTCTCTGGGCCTAGGATGCTGTGGCGAGGGAGACTTATACCGCAATGAATAAGAATCTTAGACTGCTTACGCTGGCGGCGGTGGCGCTGGCCCTTTTCTCCGCTGTGGGCTGTAACAAGCTGCGCGCCCGCGACCAGCTCAACAAGGGCGTGGAAGCCTACAAGAATTCGCACTACGAGCAGGCGATCGATCACTTCCAGCAGGCCGTGCAGCTGGATCCGGCCCTGATCAACGCCCGCATGTACCTGGCCACGGCTTTCGTATCGCAATATATTCCGGGCGTGGATTCGCCCGACAACCTGCGCACCGCCCAGCAGGCCATCGACGAATATCAGAAGGTGATCGATGCCAATCCTTCACGGGATCAGAAGGTAAACAGTGCAAAGGGCATCGCCTACCTGTACCTGAACATGAAAAAGTGGGACGATGCCAAGAAGTACTACCGTATGGCATCGGATCTTGATCCGAACGATCCCGAACCATACTACTCGGTGGGCGTTATCGACTGGACCGCGTGCTACCAGCCGCGCATGGAAGAACGCGCGAAACTGGGGCTGAAGCCGGAAGAGCACCTGAATCCCAAGAACAAAGACCAGAAGAAGGTCTGCGACGTGCTGAAGGAAAAGAACGGGCCCTTCATTCAGGAAGGCATCGACAGCCTGAACAAGGCGATCCAGTTACGTCCTGACTATGACGACGCCATGGCGTACATGAACCTCATGTTCCGCGAGCGGGCAGACGTGGAATGCGACGACCCGGCAAAGCGCGAAGAAGATCTGAAGACGGCGGATCACTGGGTGGACGAGACTTTGCGGGTGAAGAAAGCCAAAGCCGAAAAGGCGGCGCAGGGCGCCGGCGGCGGCATTACGCTCGATCAGCCGAAGTAGTTCAGTCGACAATTGGTTTTGCAACACCCTCTGCTCAGGCAGAGGGTTTTTCTTTACGGCTGGCGGCTGGAATCTCCGCCCACGGTCAGTTCGCAGATCAAAATATTTTCCCCGAAATCGTGCGGAGCAGGACAACCGAACTGCGGCAATTCCTTGCGGAGCAGCGGCCCGGAATCGGTGATCCAGCCGGCGTCGAATAGCCACAGTTTCGTTCCGGGCGCGAGGGCGAAGGTGCTGGCGGCGCCTGCGAGCTGGCGCGGCAAGTCGGTCGAATAAAACTTCCATTCCTGCGGCTGGGTCGTGATGACCGTGTAAGAGCCGCACTCGGCCTGGAAGTAAGGATCGAGCGGACCAAACTCCTCAACCACGCGGTGGCCGCAAAGGTAGTAGCCGAGCAGCAATCCACTCTGATAATCGGCGAAGAGAATCGAGCCGGGAGGCGCATTCTGGCTCAGGAAGACCACGGCGTGATCCATGAGTGCGCGCTGGTGGTTGCGGGCGCGAATCATCGGCGGCGGTGCCGGGAACCAGTTGCAAAAGGCCAGGCAGAGCAGCAGAACCAGTGCTCGGATCCAGATTAGTCGTGGCTTCCATGCGGCGATTCCGATGGCAATTCCCGCGACTGCGAACGGCGCCAGGTAGACATTGTGCCGCGTTCCGCCGTACGGGTACAGGCCGGCAATCGCCACGACACAGTTCGCGACAAACGGCAGGCCGATCAGCAGGGCGAGTTGATGCGTCGTTGGACCTTGCGTCGGCTGTGACTGTGACGCTTTCTGCCGCAGCAGCCAGATGATTCCGGCAAGAAAACCCAGCAGCGCGACTGCACCGATAAATCCGTGACTGAACAAGTAAGTGAAGACACGCAGGGTCTGCTGCACCGGGAATAGCAGCAAGCTGTTTTCGCCCGGATGGTAGATCGACTTGCGCAGCCAGGTCCCGGCGATGCCCTGTGCCATCCCCATCTCGCGCAAATGCGGCACGTGCGTGAGCAGGAAATATGTGACCAGAGCAACTGCCACGATCTGACCGGTAGCCCACGCCAGGAACAAGCGTGGCCGCCCTTCCCTTTGGTCGAACCAGAGCCGCACCAACATGTAGACGCCGATCGAAAACGCGAAGAGCAGCGCCGAATAGTGGCTGAGCAGAGCGCCGTAGAGTGACAGCGAGAAGAAAATCATCCACTGCGGCGAGTTCTGCTGTAATGCTTTCTCCGAGAGATAGAGGCTCGCCGAGACGAAAAAAAGCAAGACTCCATATTGGCGAATCTCGGCCGAAAGCTCGATTAGCGATGGAGCGAATGCGGCCAGAATCAGCACCAGAAGGGCGGTTTGGGCGGTGGTTATTTTTTTTAGCCACACATACATGAACCAGCAGGCGGCTGTCCCTGCAAGTAGTGAAGGCAGGCGCAACAGAAGTTCCGACTGGCCGGGATGGCTGGGAAAAAGGAAATGCCACCAGTTCAGCACGAAAATGAACAGTGGAGGATGCGCGGTCGTTTGTGTCGCTTTCCAGGTGAGCGCAGCGGAGTTGTGGCTGGCGAGCAGATAGTGAAGCGCTTCGTCGGGATTCAGAAAGTACCTTTTCGCCTGAATGAAGCGCGCGATGAGCCCTGCAGCAAGAACGAGCAGGGCCAGTAAGCACTCTCCGGAGCTTTCTCCCTCGGAGGCGCTCAGCGCTGCGGTCGAACTTTTCGGTTCGTTGATGTTGGATACAATACTGCCTGGAACGGGCGCATGTCGACAGCCAAGAGCCCTGAGACGCCTCCTGAGACGCAAGCGGAACTGAGCGCTCCCGGCGCCGCAAGGATCGCGCAGCCACCCGCGGTCGTCGTTGTCGCGGCGCTGTTGCTCTTGCTCGTGTTGTTCGGCTCGATCCGCTACCGGCTGCGCGATATGCCGCTGGAGCGGGACGAGGGCGAATACGCGTACTCCGGACAATTGCTCCTGCAGGGAATCCCTCCTTACCAACTCGCGTACAACATGAAGCTGCCTGGCATCTACGCGGCGTACGCCGGCGTCATGAAAATTTTCGGGGAAACGCCGGCGGGAATTCATCTGGGATTGCTCGCGGTAAATGCGGCCACAACATTGCTGCTCTGCTGGCTGGTCGCACGCCTGTTCGGAAGATTGGCCGGCCTGGTGGCGGCAGCGACATGGTCGCTGCTTTCCACTTCCCTTTCGGTTTTGGGGTTTGAGGCGCACGCGACAAATTTTGTGGCGCTGCCGGCAATCCTCGGGATCATTCTGCTTCTGTATGCGCTGGATCGTAATAGCTCCTGGCTATTGTTTGCCAGCGGCGTGGCCTCGGGCATTGCCGTGCTAATGAAGCAACACGGAGTCTTCTTCGTGCTCTTCTGCCTCTTATATCTCTGCATTGCGATCCGTGAAAAAGAGCAAGGGGTAATACTCTTAGCGCGATCCGGCGCAGGTCTCGCCGCCGGCGTAGCCCTTCCCTATGCCCTCACCTGTCTTCTGCTCTACCGGGCGAATGTCTTTCCGCAATTCTGGTTCTGGACTGTTTCTTACGCCAGCGAATACTCGAAGATGGGATTGCGCAGAGCTATTCGCGCATTTGTGGAGAACTCAAGCGGCGTCGTCGCACCGGCGGTCTTGATCTGGGTGCTGGCCGCTGTTGGATTGACAGCGTTGTGGTGGGGCCGGAGCGCCCGACCTCGTCAAAAATTTGTCATCCTGCTGCTGATCTGCTCGTTTTTGTCACTGTGTCCGGGTGCGTATTTTCGTCCGCATTACTACATTTTGATTTTGCCGGCCGTGGCAATGCTGGCAGGCGTAGGAGTGAGCGCGGCAGCAGAGAGAGTGGAGGAGCGATACTCCTCCGAAATCGCCACCGCGGTGCCCTTGCTGGTTTTCGCAATCTGTTTTGGCGCGGGAATCCTTGCGCAGCGGCACGTGTACTTCCTGTTGGATCCGCCGGCCGTTTTCGCGTCCAGTTACCCGGCCAGTCCGTTTTCTGCCGCGGTGCAAGTCGCCGACTATGTCAAATCGCACACGGCGCCGACGGATCGCATCGCGGTGATCGGCTCCGAGCCGGAGATTTATTTTTACGCGCAGCGCCACGGGGCGACCGGGTATCTCTACATGTACAGCCTGATTGTGAGGCAGACGTACACTGCGCGCATGCGAGGGGAGTTCTTGCACGAACTCGAGACCAACAAGCCGGAGTACGTGCTCTACGTGGATGTGTGGGATTCCTGGGGCGAACGTGCCGGTGTTTTGCAGGCCGAGCCATTTCTGGCGCGGCTGCAGAGCTTCATGAATGATGGGTATGTGAGAGAGGGCATCGCTGACATTGGCGCTACGACTGAGTATGCCTGGGGTCGTGCGGCAGAGGATTACCGGCCGCGCTCATCGAAAGTGATTTACGTCCTGCGGAGAAAGCAGCCTAGCTGATGTATTCTGTTCCCACGGATCCCCACATTCCAACGCGAGTAGGCACGCTTTCGGCGACGGAGACCAACGAAACAGCGCGCGACAGCTGGCAGGGCTACGTGTCGGTAATCGTGCCCGTCTATAATGAAGTGGCGCACGTAGACGAATTGCTCGCGGCTATTCACGCGTCGCCTGTCAAGAAGGAAATCATCATTGTGGACGACGGCTCAACCGACGGCACGCGCGAGAAACTGCAGGCCATGCCGGCGATGGACGACGTGACCATCGTGTTTCACGAGAAAAATTGCGGCAAGGGGGCGGCGATTCGCACCGCTCTCGCCTATGCCCGCGGGGAATACGTGCTGATTCAAGACTCCGATCTCGAGTACGATCCGCAGGATTATCCGGCACTGCTGCGGCCGCTCGAGGAGGGCAAGGCAAACGTGGTGTATGGCGTGCGGCCGGACCGCCCGGAGCGCGGACTGCGATTTTTTCTGGGCGCGAAACTGCTGACGCATCTCACGAACTTCCTCTATGGTGCGCGAATCCACGATGAGGCGACCTGTTACAAAGCGGTGCGGCGCTCGCTCCTGAAGCGCATGCAACTGGAGTGTCATCGCTTTGAGTTTTGTCCGGAAGTGACCGCCAAGCTGTGCCGCATGGGCGAGAAGATTGCCGAAGTGCCCATCTCCTACAACCCACGCTCTGCGGTGGAAGGGAAGAAAATCCGCCACTCGGATGGATGGCTGGCGATCTGGACGCTGATTCGCTACCGATTTGTGCACCGGTCGCACTGGCTTCAGCCCGCAACCGGCGACGTGCATCCGGCACTGCCGTTTGCCGTGAGCTTCCTTCGCTTGCCGCCATCGTAGAAAATCCTTCCCTCTTTTCGAGCGTCGCACCTCCGCGGCCCCCCGGGGCCCCAAATCTGCACATGTATAATTATTTCAATGCCGTCATGATGGGGAGCGAATGGGCAACAAGTGTCTGGTTCACAAGCTGGAATACAACGTTACCCATCACTGCAACCTGAAATGTGACCATTGCGACCATCTTTCCCCGTTTTTTGGCCCTAAAGACACTGAGTTCAACAGCTCCATCTCTCCGGCGAATTTCGAAAAACAGATCGGCATATTAGCCCACCACGTGCACTCGGAGGAATTTCTGATTCTGGGCGGCGAGCCTCTCTTGCACAAAAACTGTCTGGAGTTTCTGAAGCTGGCGAAGGCAAGCAAAATTGCCGACAAGACCGTGTTGGTGACGAACGGATTCTTGCTTCCCAATCAAACCGACGAGTTGTTCGAAACAGTCGACAAGATTACGATCAGTTTTTACCCTTCACTGCCCCTGAAGCAGGAGATGATCGAGAAGGCGCGTGAGAAATGCCGAGAGCATTCGGTGGAACTGGAAATCTTCGACCAGCCCAAGTTCAGCATGAGCATTGTTGGCGTTAAGAATGAAGACTCCAAGCTGGTGGACGGCATTTTCAACACCTGCACCGTGGCCTGGACGCAACGCTGTTACGCCCTGCACGATGGCTATGTGTACCGCTGCTCGCGAGCGCCATTCATCGCGTACAAATTACATAAAGTCGGCGCGATCTCGAACGATTTCAGCAAGGAAGACGGCTTGAAACTAGACGATGGAGAGGATTTCGGCGCGAAGGCCGAGGAGTACTTCAACCGCACGACGCCGCTGAAATCATGTTCGTACTGTCTGGGCAGCGTAGGCAAACGAGTCAAGCACCGGCAGCTCGACAAGGACGAGATTCGCGACGAAGTCTGGGCGCGGCACAGCATCGGCGAAAGTATTGATCGGGTCAAGGCCTTCCGAAGAATTGCCATGTGGCGATGGTTCAAGTTGCGGTGAAAAATTTATGGTGAACAAGGTCCGGTGAACACCAACCCTTCGCGGTTTGCCATTTCTCCAGGGATTCGCAGGTCACTCGTTCGACTCATGCTGCTGTCGTTTGTGCTGCAGGTGGCCGCGATCGGAATTTTCCGCCAGTACAAAACGCGCAGCGGCGACGACCACTTCGGCTTCGGCTGGGAGATGGGCCGCATCGCGCGCTCCATTGCGCAAGGGGAGGGCTTCAGCAGTCCGTACGGAGGGCACACCGGGCCCTCCGCGTGGGAACCACCGCTCTATCCGTATTTCATGGGCGGAGTGTTCAAGGTTTTCGGCATCTACTCGTACGCCTCGGCGTGGGTGCTGCTGACATTCAACAGCCTGCTGTCGGCGCTCACCTGCATCCCTGTCTATCTGATTGCCGATCGTGGGTTCGGAGCGCGTGTTGCGATCTGGTCGGCGCGCACCTGGGCGCTGCTGCCGTATGTGTGGTACTGGTCGATTCACTGGCTGTGGGATACCACGTTCACTCCCCTCGTGCTCAGCCTGATTTTTCTGGTGTCGCTCGAGATGGAAGAGTGGCCGGGCATGCGCGGCTGGATTGTATTTGGCGTGCTGTGGGGCGTGGGCGCGCTGGCCAATCCGGCCATGCTGGCATTTCTTCCCTTTTGCGGTTTGTGGGTGTGGTGGCGGAGGTTCAAGCGCGGCTTGCCGTCCCTGGCTGGAATTGCCCTTTCTTCGGTGATTTTCTTTGCCGTGCTGGCGCCCTGGCTGATCCGCAACTACGAAGTGTTCGGCCGCTTCGTGTTTATCCGTGACGATTTCGGCCTGCAATTCCGCCTGGGCAACTGGAAGTTCGCTGACGGCATGCTGATGGCGTATTTTCAGCCAAGCCAGAACAAGCTGGAGTTCGAAAAATTTCAGCGCATGGGAGAACTGGCGTACTCGGCCGACTGCAAGCGGCTGGCGCTGGAATGGGTTCGCCAGGACCCACGGCGATTTGTCATCGTGAGCCTGAAGCGCGCGTTCTACTACTGGAACGGAGTTCCTCGGGAGACGAGCAGCGTGGCGCCGGTGGATTTCCGCACGTCGCTGTTTCTTGCCAGTTCTGTGCTCGTGCTCTGGGGGCTTGGGCAGGCGCTGCGCCAAAAGCGGCGCGGGGCATGGCTTTTCGGGGGCCTCGTTCTGACTTATCCCGCCACTTACTACTTTGTATTTCCGCACGCGCGCTACCGCCACGCGATCGAGCCGGAACTGTTCATTCTGGGCGTGTTTCTGCTTACCGAAGCGGTACAACGGTCGCAGCAAATCGCAGAGAAGGGTTCACAGCCAGAGCCCAACCTCAAGTAGAATATCCAGTCCGACCGGGAGCCGAAAAGCCTGTAGGTAAGGCCGACGATATCTGTCTTGCAGTTCGATCTTCAGGAACTCGATCTTCAGGACCCCAATGTTCAAGAAGATTCTCATCGCCAACCGTGGCGAAATTGCTGTCCGCGTGATCCGCGCCTGCCACGAAATGGGCATCGCCGCCGTGGCGGTCTACTCCGACGTGGATCGTGCGGCGCTGCACGTGCGCAAGGCGGATGAAGCCTATCCCATCGGCGCGCCGGCAGCGACGGAATCGTATCTCAACATTCCAAAAATTCTCGGTGTGGCGGCACGTTCAGGCGCTAATGCGATTCATCCCGGTTACGGATTTCTCTCCGAAAATGCAAAATTTGCCAAAGCCTGCGTTGAGGCCGGCGTGAAGTTCATCGGGCCCACGGCAGAGGCGATGAACGCGATGGGATCGAAAACGCAGGCGCGGCAGGCCATGGAGCGGGCGGGCGTGCCGATCGTGCCGGGAACGTCGCGCGGGCTGGAGTCGATTGAGCAGGCGGAGCAAGTGGCGGCGCGCATCGGGTATCCCGTGATGCTGAAGGCGGCGGCGGGCGGCGGCGGAAAGGGCATGCGGCTGGTGCACACGCCGCACGACTTGAAGTCGGCGCTGGAAAGCGCGCGCAGCGAGGCGGAGCGCTCGTTCGGTGACGGCGAAGTTTACATCGAAAAGGCAATCATCAATCCGCGGCACATCGAAATGCAGGTGCTGGCCGATGAGCACGGCAACACCGTGTATCTGGGCGAGCGCGAGTGCTCGCTCCAGCGCCGCCATCAGAAAGTGGTGGAAGAAGCCCCGTCGCCGATTGTCGATCCCGCAATGCGCAGCCGAATGGGCGAAGTTGCAGTGCGCGTGGCGCAGGCCGCCGGCTACACCAACGCGGGCACGGTGGAGTTTCTTGTCGATCAGGAGAAAAACTTCTATTTCCTCGAAATGAACACGCGGCTGCAGGTGGAGCATCCGGTGACCGAACTGATCACTGGGCTGGACCTGGTGCACCTGCAGATTCGCATCGCGGCGGGCGAGCGGCTGCCATTCACGCAGGAAGACGTGAAGATTCGGGGCCACGCCATCGAGTGCCGCATTTACGCCGAAGATCCCGACAACAATTATTTCCCCAGTCCCGGGAAAATCACTCTGTTGCTGGCGCCATCGGGGCCGGGCATCCGGCGCGACAGCGGCATGTATGAAGGCTGGACCGTGCCCATGGATTACGATCCGCTGCTGGCCAAGCTGATCGGCTACGGAACGGACCGCGAGCAGGCCATCAACCGGCTGACGCGGGCGCTGAATGAATACTTTGTCGGCGGCATCAAGACGAACATTTCGTTGTTCCGGCGCATTCTGCGGCACCCGGATTTTCTAGCGGCCAGGCTGGATACGGGATTTCTCGACCGCATGCTGAAGCAGAATGCCGATCTGCAAGTCGACTCGGGGAAGCATGGGGACGCGGTTGAGGTCGCGGCGATTGCCGCGGGAATGTTCGCAGTGCTCGGCTCGACCGCGGCCGGAGCAGGTGAACGTTCGTCTGGGAATGGCGCTGCTCCTGCTCCAAAAGCAGTTTCCAAGTGGAAGAGCGCGGCCCAGCAGGACGCGGTGCGGTGAGTTGAGTCCCACTTCTCGCGCAGAGAGCGCGCGAGAAATGGGGCACCCGCCGTGCGGTGAGCAGAGTGCGATAAATCCACCCAGGCCATGACTTACGACGTCATCATCGACGGCAAGAACCACCGGCTGGAGCTCAACCGGGCCAGCGAGAATTGGTCGTGCCGGCTGGATGGGCGCGAGGTTGAAGTTGACGCCGTCTTGACGCGCCCGGACGTGCTCTCGCTGCGCATCGGCAACAAAGCTTATGAAGTGAAGTGCGAGCGCGTCGGCGGTGAACAGCATCTGTGGGTGGGCAGCGCGCGGTTTGCCGTCGAAGTCCGCGACCCGCGGTCGTTGCGCGGACGCGCTCGCGCGATCGATGATCACGGTCCGAGAAAGCTCACAGCGCCCATGCCTGGCAAAGTGGTGCGCGTGCTGGTCAGCGCTGGAACTGAGGTCGCGGCCGGCACGGGCGTCCTGGTGGTCGAGGCGATGAAGATGCAGAACGAAATCAAGTCGCCGAAGAAGGGAACTATTCAGAAGATTCTGGTCAGCGAAGGTGCAGCAGTGAATGCCGGCGATGTGCTGGCGATTGTGGAGTGATCCGTTCCCACGTCTCGCAAAGAATGCGAGACATGGGGCACCCGAAGCTCCTGTTCTACTTTTCCATCCCGTTGTTTTTCAGGACATCTTTCGCGTAGTAATTGACCACCTTGGCCTCGTTGCGCAAATCCTCATAGTAGGCTTCCTTGAGCAGCTGCTCGCGGCGGTCGTGAAGTTGGGAGCGGATAGCTTGTTGCACGCGCGGATCGGCCAATTCCCGCTGCCCTGCCGGTTCTTTTGCCACCAGCTTCACAATGCGGAATCCCAGCGCCTGCCGGGTCGCAGGATTGACGATGCTGATGATGGCACTGTACTGACCGGGCTTGAGCTTCATGACCGCGTCACGCGTCGAGGGATCGGTGCTGCGCAGTGAAGATTCCGGCACAGTGCCCAGGTCGCCCCCGTTGCCGCTGGTCTCCGGGTCTTCGGAATATTTCATGGCCAGCGTGGCGAAATCGTCGCCACTGTCGAGACGGTTGGCGATCATTTGAATTTTCTTGCGGGCATCGGCCTCGTTCTGCGCTTTCTCATTCTGGTTGTGAGCCTGCGGGTTGGGCAAGGGCGTGACCATGATCTGGGCCAGGTGGTACTGCGGCTCGATCAGGTTGAACTCGCCCTTGTGCGCGTTGAAGTAGTCGGTGATGTCCTGGTCGGTGATGTTGATCTTGGAAGAAACTTCCTTGTTCATCACCTTGTCGACAGTGATGGAGCGGCGGATGTCGCGTTTGAAGTCGGCCAGGGTGATCTTCTTGTCCTTGAGGCGCTGGTCGAATTCCTCCTGCGTGAAGGGAGCCTTGTACTCGTTGTATTTGCGGTCGACTTCCTCGTCGGTGGCGAGCAGGCCAAGTTTTTCGGCGCGGCGCATCAGGATCTCGTCATCGATCATCTGGTGCAGGATGTTGAGCCGCAGCGCGGTGGCTTGCTCTCCCGTTGGTGACTGCTGGGCCGAGGCGACCTGGGCGGCGTAATATTTGTCGAGATCGGAGCGCAAAATGTTGCGGCCATCCACGCTGGCGACAACGCCGCCGCTGGGATGAGAAGAGCATCCGGCCAGGAGAGCGGCAGCAGCAAGCGCCACGACCGCACGGTTTGAGTGTTTTCCCACGTGTCTTTCTCCTTGCAAGCTCCTTACGAGAACGAGACCAACTGGAACGCAAACAAGCGACCTCAAGGCCCCGCTGCCGAGCCCGCCGTCTTCACCGATCGATCACTTGGAAGCGGGCGTCGTGGCGGGCGGGTGCTCGGGTACCGGCTCCCCGGCGTCTTTCAAGGCACTGTCGAGGGCGGCCCTGATCTCGCTGACGGGTACGGCGCCGTCAACTTTCCGGCCGTTGATGAACATAACCGGCGTGCCGTTGAGGCCCAACGCGTCGGCCTCTTTCATCGAGGCCCGGACCGCGTCCTCATTCTGAGCCTTGATGCACGCCGTCAGTTTTTCGATGTCCAGCTTGTGCTTTTGCCCTTGCAACACGGTGATTTTGTCGACCGCTTCCAGGCGCGCCCCGGGCGTTTTCTCGCTGTCGACTTCCTTTTTGTTGGAGTGGATGTAGTCGGCGAAGTCCCAGTAGGCGTCGGTGTCTTGCGCCGCCAGACAGTTGGCGTCAACCGCGGCATGGATCGCCCAGGGATGAATGTCATCGAGTGGAAAATCCTTGTAGATGAATGTGACGCGATCGCCGTATTCCTTCAGGATCTCGGGAAACAGTTGCTGGTGCATGCGGGCGCAGTAGGGGCACTCGAAATCGTCGAAATTGACCGCGACCACTTTGGCGGACTTGGCCCCGCGTGTGGGCCGCCCGTTGACGTTGATCTTGGCCATGGTCTCGGCGAATGGGTCGTGGGTCAGGTCAAACTTGGTGATGCGCAGCATGGTATTGCGGTCTTTAGAGATCAGGAATTTCAGCTCTTGTTTCTTGGGGCTGCTGCCGCTGGTGAGCGAGACCGTCACTGCGTCGTATCCCGGCCAATCGCTGCTGGGGGTGATGGCGCCAACCGCGATGTTGACGTCCGAAGGAACGTCGTAGAAAGTGCGCACTCGCCGCTCGATTTTTTGGGCGATCTCTGGGGGCGCGGACTGGGCAACGCAGCCCAGGCAAATTAGAAGGAAGAGAAGCGAAGAACGCCGGATTGTAGTCACCAGAAAACGCCTCAGCATGCGAATGAACCCTTCGATTATCTCACACAGGAATCGGCGAAGGACGAGCGCCACCGACACTAGGCGCGGCGGCGGATTTGCTCCGCCGGCAGCAGTGCGTTGAGCGATCCCGAACGGAATCCCTCCAGATCGAGGGTGACAAATTTGAAGCCCAGCGCTTTGAAGATTTTCGTGAACTCGGCGGCCATAGCGGGATTGAGCGCTCGATCTAGTTCTTCGCGGGCGATTTCGACGCGCACGATCTCTCCATGATGCCTTACCCGGAACTGGCGAAAACTGAGAGCGCGCAGGGCGTCTTCGCCGCGTTCGACGACGTCCAGCGCTTCGCGCGTGACCGGGCGGCCGTACTCGATGCGCGAAGAGAGGCAGGCGGAGGCGGGCTTGTCCCAGATCCGCAAGCCGGCTTGGCGCGCCAGTTGGCGGATTTCGTCTTTGGTAAGGCCCACTTCGAGGAGCGGCGTGGCGACGTGGTGCTGCTGGGCTGCCCGCTGTCCCGGGCGGAAGTCGCCCTGATCGTCGAGATTCACGCCGTAGGCAATGGTGTCGAAGCCATGCTCACCGCGGAGTTGCTCCATCACGGTGAACAGTTCGTCCTTGCAATGAAAGCAGCGCTGGCCGTCGTTACGGACGTAGTCGGGGCGATCGAGTTCTGACGTAGTAATCACCTCGACCGGGATGCCGTGCTCGCTGGCAAAGGCGAGCGCGTCGGCCAGTTGCGTGCGGGCCAGGCTGGGCGAATCGGCAATGACCGCCAGCATATTGCTGCCGAGCACGCGGTGGGCGGCCCAGGCGAGATATGCGGAGTCGACCCCGCCAGAATAGGCAACGAGCAGGCGGCCGAGTGACCTTAGAGCCGAGTCGAGAACCTGTTGCTTCCGTGTCGCGCCGTCGGGAACCATGCTTGGAATTCTAGGCCAGAGTAGTAACGTTGCAACGTCACTTACTTGTACTCGTAGCTGTCCTTTCCCCATCGCAGGGTAAGTGAAAGCGAGCACTCGGCGGATACGACCGAAACCTTGGCTGTGCCTTTATCCTTGCCTTTCACTGAAGGGCCCAAGGCGATAAACAGGTTGCCATCGGCGTCAGCCTTCTGCATACCGTCATGGTGTTCGCCTTCCGACTCACTGAGAAAAGTTACATCCGTGTTGGGCTTGAACCCGCCGCCGACCAAGCCCACCAGAGCGGCTCTCGGAGCTAGCATCACCGATTCCAAACCGCAGTTCTTGTCGGTCGTCCGATTCGGTATCGGGATCACCTTAGTGACTGCCTTGATATGTTGTTCATCGTCGGAGACCAAAGCGATGCGAATGGGCTCGCTCTTGACGGGGTCAAAAACCAGCCTGATCGGGTCGTTTGGCCCGTCACCGGTGCAAGTGTCTGGGGTGCCTGCGCAAACTGCTCGACCAGTGCTGTCGAGGGTTACGCCCGTCATGAGCGTAACCGGCTTAAGGCTGTCCGCCGGCCAGCTGACGATCGCGTATTTGTGGCCGGTAGGGAAGCCGGTTCCGTACAAAAAGTACTTGATTTGAGGAGATGAACGCTCTACTTCCTTCAGTACGATGGAAACCCCGGGGCTGTTTAGTTTCGGGGTCCAGGCCTGGTAGTTCTTTGCTTGCTGCTCCATCACGCGAGGAGCGTCGGCCTCAGAGATTTGCGACCGCGCCTCCAGGCACGCAGGAAGCAAGAGTCCGATGACCAGAAGAGACGCGGGACTCCGCATAACGGGCTACTCTAGCACACATTAGTGAGTCTCTCAGTACAGCCGCTCCTGCCGCTTCAGGTTTCCCAGCGATCCGATATTGGCCAGGGTGAAACTGAAGCGGAACAGGTTCTCATTGCGCACGTTGGCAATGGCGTAGCGGCGGTACTCGATCGTCATGCCGCAGCAGTCCCAGTTGTATGTGGTCTGCGCCGTGGCAAATTGCAGCTGCTTGAGTTCGGCGTCGAACCCGAAGCTGGTAGCAGCGCTGAATCCGCGGCGGTTCAGGCCGCCATATCCCAGCCCCACGCGAAATTGCTGAAACTTGCAGGTGGGCTGCACAGTTGTTGTAGTTGAGCCGCAGGTGCCCTGGCCAGAGATCGACGACGAAGTGGTGGCCTGCGGAATCTGCAGAAAGGCATCGCCGCCTCCCACCGTGAATGGCCCGACGTTGTAATTGACGAGCAGGGTGCTGGCGTTGATGCGGCCGAGCTGGAAGTCATAGTCGAGATCCCATTCGGTGTCGATGCGGCTGCTGGTGGCGGCACGCAGGCGCGACACGAGCGGCGAAAGATGGCGCGGCTCGGTGAGAAAGGCGATGCCGGTCAGCTCCTCGGAGCTGGTGAAGACGTTGCGTTGCCCGGCAACCAGCGCTCCGCCGAACGTGGGATCGAGAAAATATTTCTGAGCCAGTTCCCACGTCACGACTTCGCGAATCTCGGGCTCCGGCATGCACGGCAGATTTTCCAGAACATTGGTGCGTTGCCACGGAACCGTTTGTTCGGGCGCTGCGGCGCCGACGGCTAGGCCGGCCATGGGAGGAGTTGGACAGGCCTCTTTTGGCGTCGTCTTGCGCTTGGCGTAGAGGCGCGTGACCACGCCGTATTCCACTTCGTGCGTGTTGCTCAGGATGTCGCGCTCGTCGAAGTGCAGCACATTAGAAAAATCGTTAACACCAGTAACCAGTTTATAAACCGCCCGCGGTTCGATCACGTGCTTCCATTTCTTGCCCAGAAATTCGTGCTCGAAAACTCTCTCGAGCACTGGGGGCCGAAGCTCGACCGAAGCATCCAGAGCCTGACGGTTGGTGGGGTCGCTCACCACTCGAGTACCCACGAATCGCTGGGTGTAATAGGTATCATGCAACGCGAGAGCCGGACGCAAGGACCATCCATGAAACAGCAGGGGCAACGAGATTTCCGGCATCAGGTCGAGTCGGCCGAGCAGGCTGCTGGTTTGAAAGCCGGGTTCGCTGCGTGCCAGTCCTCCGAACGATCCGTCAAACGACCAATGGAACGGCGTTTGCCCCAGCGGTCGGTCGGCGCTGGAAGCGTCCAGGCTGGGATCGTGCCAGATCTGGACGTTGTTGAAGACGGGTGGATTGGAGAGGGTCAGTATCGGTGGACTCGCGTTGTTGGAGGTGAGAGTCTGAAAGAAATCCTGATAACGCTCTACCATGCCGCTCAGAGAAAAGCCGCCCACATTCTTCGCCACAAAAACCTGCGACTTGACCTCGGAGTTGATGGCCTGGGTGAAAATTTCGTTGAAGGCCAGGCGAAAGATAAACGAACTCAGATAGTCGATGTTCGAGACGGCGCGGAAGCCGTAGAGATTCCCCTCGGCCACTAGGCGCGCTTCCTCTCCGCCTTCACGCAACAGCACAGGCTGGCCGGCGTTGTTGTCGATGATGGTGCCGCGGTCGATCATGCCGGAATAGGTCAGGTCAATATAGGAGGCGTCGGTCGGGCGGGCACGAAATTCTCCGCGCTGCGACCAGCCGCGCTTCGAGAAATACTCGGCGCCGAGGACGAGATCCTTGGTGCGATCGATCGCCCAATAAAAGCCATCGCCTGCTTCGTAGCCGTTGCTGGAGGATTTGCCGACCGTCGGCGCCAGAAATCCCGTCTCGCGCGCCTCGCGGTCCACCGGATAAGTCGCGTAAGGAAAATAGAAGACGGGAATCCCCCGCAGCCAGAACGAGCTGTGATAAATCTGCGCGTTGCCTCCGACTTCCACCACAATCTTGTGCGCGTCGAACTCCCACTTGGGATGGGGGAGTTCACAGGTGGTGATCGTGCCTTCGTACACGTAGTAGTTGTCGGGACTTCGTTTCTGGAGCATCTTCCCCGTGAAAACGAACGGAGAGGTCGTAGTCAGGATGACCCGGTTGCCCTGCAAGCGCAGGCCGCTGGTTCCGCTCGTGTCGTAAAAGCGCCCGGTTTCGGTGGTGAGATTGTAAGTCCCGTGGCTCGCCTTGATGTGGTCGTCGTTGGGGCCGCCATCGAGCATGAAGTGTCCCGAGCCTGTCGCCTCGCCGGTGTCCGAGTTGTAGGTGACTTCGTCGGCGCGAATGATGTAAGTGCGGTAGTGAATCTCGGCATTGCCGTGCAGTGTATAGACGTCGCCCACTTTTTCCTGCTGGAGGGCGCAGATGACAGTCTCGCCGGCCTTCTCCGTCGCCGCTTGCCGGGCGCAGGCCGTGTTGGCGGCGTCTGCATTTTTCTGCGCCGGAGACGGAGAGGATTGAGCATTCTGGCCGGAATCCTGTGACCGCAACTGACTGGTTACTAGCGCAGGGGTGAGAAGCTGATGACAAAGGACGATCGCCGTGATAAGGAATTTAGTGCGAAGCGTCATCGGCTGAAAATAGAAGAAAGCGCGCCGGCCCTAGTTGCTCAGCGTCGGCGTAGCTGCGCTCTCCGCATTGTTTTAGCGGCATCGTGAACTTAGCACGGCGCCGATGGCCCGGCAAAGTGGCGAACAAGGCTAGGATTCCGGCCGACTGTGGGCCGGTTGTCCGCTTCGCAGAGTAAGCCACGATTTTCCTGGGTTGCGATTTCAAAGACTGGTTTGCATGAATTGCCCGCAGTGTGGAGAAGTTTGCCGTTGTCATCCGGAGCCCCCTCCTCTTGCCTTGCCGCAGGAGCCGCACCAGAACTCGTCCGCTGAAGCCGATGGGGCCGCGTGGCGGGATGAACTCTCCGCGCGGCTGAACCGCTACCGGGCACGGCGCAAAGCGCCCCCGCCGCGTTACCCGTCGCTTGGCCTGCAGTTTGATTCCTTCGAGTCCATGGGCACGGCTCGCGCAGTGGCGAACTCTGCGCCTCCGGTCTTCGAATCGGTCTCGAACCACGCTTTGGCACTGGATGGTATGCGTCTTGAGAGGCCCGCGGATGCGGCCGTGGATTTGCACGAAGCGGCAGCCGGAGAATCTCCTGAAACCGTTAGCGAAGCGAGTTCGCCCGGCACCCGCGCTATTTCCGGAACGGGCTTTTCGGGGGCCGGACTCGCAGGTGCCGGATTTTCCGGAGCCGGAGCAAAAATCATCGAATTTCCCCGCTTTGCCTGGGGGCCTCCGCCGCCTCCACCCGATCAACTGGCCGAGCCGGTCTCGGAGCGCCCGCGGATTCTCGAAGTCCCCGAGGTCGAGCCGCCGCCGCCCGCGCTCGGCGGAATCACCATCGAAGCGGCGCAACTGCAGCAAGCCGAGAAGCGGCCGGGGATCGACATTCCCCTGCAGAGCGCCTCGCTGGCCCGGCGGTTGCTGGCCGTCGCAATCGATGGCCTGATCGTCGCCGCCGCATCCGCTATCTTTGGCGGCGTTTTCAGGAAGGTCGCGGGCATCCGCCCCCCGCTGATTCAGTTGATCGGCCTTGGGGTGGGCATCCCGTTCCTGCTTTGGGCGGCGTATCAGTATCTGCTCATCGTTTATGGAGCCGCCACTCCCGGGCTGCGGGCGGCGGGGCTCGAACTGACCCGCTTCGACGGCGGAGCGACCACTCGCTCGTTGCGACGCTGGCGCGTGCTCGCTTCTTACTTGTCTGCGGCTTCACTCGGCATGGGATACGCCTGGGCATTCCTCGACGAGGATGTCCTCTGCTGGCACGATCGCATCACGCACACATATTTAGCGCCGAGGAACTAGCCGGCGCCGTCCCCGCCGGCCCTTGATCCCGGCATCCCCTGCTCTGGTACCCTTACATCCCTATGCGACTCCGCCTGGGCTTCCTCCTCCTGCTCGCTGCTGGCGTATCCTGTTTCGCGCAAGACGCCAAACCACAAGAAGTCAAGCCGATGGCCGAACGCCTGGCCGCGCAGAATGCGCTGTTCGACGAGTATTACGAGACCGAGCTGAAGAACTTTCCCGAGCGCGCCACCGCCTACGGCGACTATCGCTACAATGACCAGCTCAACGACTACTCGCTCGACGCCATCCTGCGGCACCACCAGTCGGACGAAGCTTTCCTGAAGCGCCTGCAGGACATCAAGGCTGCCGATTTCCCCGACCAGGATCAACTCTCCCACGATCTGCTGATTCGTGTGCTCCAGCAGCGCATGGCCGACTTCGAGCTGAAGGAATACGAGATGCCGATCAATCAGCAGAACGGCATCCACACCAGCCTCGCCGATCTGCCGCAGGCGGTGCCGCTCGACTCGGTCAAGCACTATGAAGACTACATCTCGCGCCTGCATCAGATTCCGCGCGCCCTGACCCAGGTCACCGAAGTCCTGCGGGCCGGAATGAAAGACAAGCTCATGCCGGTCAAGTTTCTGGCGGAAAAGATTCCCACGCAGTGCGAGGGCATCATTTCCGCCGACCCCTTCTTACGCCCGACCAAGAAATACCCCGCTACCATTTCCGAAGTAGACCAGAAGCGCTTGACGCAACAGATTACCGACGCCATCAACACCGACGCGCTTCCTGCCTACAAGAAATTCGCCGAATTCATCCGCGCCGAATACGCACCGCAGGGCCGGACGACGCTCTCCGTGACTTCTCTCGCCGACGGCCAGAAGCGCTATGAGAACGACATCTACGCCCGCACCACGACTCACATGACAGCGGACGAAATTCACCAGCTCGGCCTGCGCGAGATCGATCGCATCCAGGCGGAGATGACGACGATCGCCAAGAAAGAAGGCTTCGCCGACCTGGCAGCCTTCCGCGAGTCCTTGAAGACCAACCCCAAGTACATCCCAACTTCCGCCGAGCAGATCCTCGACTACTTCCGCCACTGCATTGATCAGATGCAGCCCAAGCTGCCCGAGCTTTTCGGCCTGCTTCCCAAGTCGCCGGTGACGGTCGAAGCGATTCCGGACTTCCAGGCCGCGGCTGCAACCCACTATGTGACCGGCACGCCGGACGGCAAACGTCCGGGCCGGGTGGTAGTAGCCGTGTCAAACTATGCGCAGCGCACACTGATTGATGACGAAGCGGTTGCCTATCACGAAGGCGTCCCCGGGCATCACATGCAGCTTTCGGTGCAGCAGCAGCTCGAGGGTCTGCCCAAGTTTCGCCTGCACGGGCTGGGCTTCAACGCCTACATCGAAGGCTGGGCGCTCTACGCTGAGCAACTCGGCAAGGAAGTCGGCTTCTACCAGGATCCGGTCTCCGATTACGGCCGCCTTTCGTCGGAGCTATTCCGCGCGGTCCGCCTCGTGGTCGACACGGGAATTCACGCTAAGGGATGGAGCCGCGACCAGGTCGTGGAATTCATGCGCAAATCGGGCGCGGTGGACGAGCCCACGATCCAGGCCGAGACCGACCGCTACATTTCCTGGCCGGCCCAGGCTCTCAGCTACAAGCTGGGCCAGTTCAGGTTCCGCGAGCTGCGCGAGATGGCCGAGAAAGATCTGGGGCCGAAGTTCGACATCCGCAAATTCCACGACGAGATGCTCAACGGCGGCACGCTGCCCCTCGATCTGCTCCAGGCGCGGACAATAAAATGGATCGCGCAGCAGAGGCAACCGCAATAACGCGCTTTTGAATTGGCGAGGAAGGATTGAAGGAGAGAATTTCAGCGAAGGCGCGGTGTGTGCGTTGCCGGTGCGCGCGGAAGACGCAATTCACCGCTGATGCGAACCCAGCCTGGTGCGCCGTCAGACGAACGAAAGCCCCAGCCACGAAGGCTGGGGCTTTGTACTTCGGCCTTTACCGGCCACTTTTATTTGCCGGCTTCGGAAAAAGTGTGAGTTGTTTCATTCTGAGCGTGCAAGTCGAGACTGCAGCAATTCTTCGCCGTCTTCTCGGCTTTCACCGAAGAGCAGCATTCTTTGCCGCAATCCTTGCCGCATTTGCCGCCGCAGCAAGTGCCTGCAGTCTTGTCTTTGCCGCATTCGCTGCAGCATGCAGCCTTCTCCTTGGTGTTTCTCATGCATGCCTTGGCGTCCTTGCCCGCACAGCAGGATTTTTCGTCCTTGCCGGCGCAGCATGAGGCCATCTCTTTCCCGTCACTGCTGTGCTTCGCGCAACAAGCAGGCGCACCATTGGCATCGGCGTTTGCCATCTTGTCACAGCAGGGACATTTGCCCTTTTCTACCGGCACGCTTTGCTGGGGTGCGGCTGGAGAAGTTGGAGTTGCGGTTTGGGCCCAAGCGGCAACTGTGAGGGCCAGGACGAGTGCGATGATTCTGTGCTTCATAACTTCGTCTCCTTGAGTTCTCTGAGTTCGTTTGGGGCTTACGTCCCGTGGAGCGCGCCCATGCGCAGCAGTAATCGGGCGGCTCAAATGAAATGGAACGCGCCTCTGGCGCGAGCGAGAACTCAGATACGAAGCACGGTGCTTCGCACGGAGTACGAGGAGGGAGAGAGAGCGGTGTCGGAAGCAGCGACTGCGGTCCGGGGCGCGCCAGGCCGATCAACTAGGCTGGCCACACTCAATGCTCTGGCTCCGGCCCGCCGGGCGCTTGCCTTGGCCGGTAGTGCCGGCGGGTTTGCTGGAGCCTGCCGGGCACAGCAGGGATGCTGGTCACAGGGCATCGGTTGCGGGGAAAGGCTCGCGAGGAACAAACGCGAGTTGAATCCGGGGCAGCAATGATGGCCCCGATGGCCGGAGAAAAGGTAGGATCCCGCTACCACTGGCACGATCGGAACGCTGCACCACACCAGCAAAGCCAGCAGGCAGGCTGCGATCGCTCGGTGGCGAATTCCCAGGCTCATCGTTGCGAGCCTGACAGCTTCCGGTTGGAGGGTCTGTGACTGCAGTCACGTCAGGGAGTGACTAGCCCTTGAGCGTATTCTGCAGCGAGGCCCGCAAGTCGGTGAACCGGAAGGGATAGCCGCTCGCAACCAGCCGCGCCGGTTCCACGCGCTGGCTGCCGAGCAAGACCGTTTCCCCCATCTCGCCAAAGACCAGTTTCACGGCGAATGCGGGCATCGGAAAGATCGCCGGCCGCGACAGCACGCTAGCCAGCGTGCGAGTGAATTCTGCGTTCGTGACCGGCTTGGGCGCGACCATGTTCACCGGCCCCTGCACCAGATCGGTCTTCAGGATGTGATGGATTGCGCCGGCCATGTCCTGCACGTCGATCCAGCTCATCCACTGGCGACCGCTGCCAATCTTGCCGCCTACGCCCATTTTGAACGGCGTCAGCATTTTGCCCAGCGCGCCGCCTTGGGGACTGAGCACCACCCCGGTGCGAATCTGCACAGTGCGGATGCCGGCGTCGGAGGCCGCGCGCGTTGCGGCTTCCCACTCGCGGCATACGTCGGCGAGAAAGTCCGTGCCCGGAGCACTCTCCTCGTTCAGAACCTCGTCACCGCGGTCGCCGTAATACCCGATGGCCGAGCTCGACACGAAGACATGCGGTTTGTCTTTCGTCTGTGCAAGGGCCTGCGCGAGGTTGTGCGTGCCTAGCACGCGGCTGTCGCGAATCGCCTTTTTTTTCGCTTCCGTCCACCGCCCCACGATACTCTCGCCCGCGAGATGAATAACGGCGTCGAATCCCGAGACGGATTCGGGTGATATCGGCTTTGCCGGGTCCCACGGGATGTGCCGGTCAACGATTGCAGCCCCTCGGGCGGTCCCTCGGACAAGCCGCGTCACTTCATATTCGCGTGATTTAAGTGATGGCAAAAGCGCGGCGCCGATCGGCCCGGAGACTCCGCTGACCAGAATTCGCGAAATCATCTTTGTGAAACCACGGCGGACAAGCTGCCACTGTATCAGCTTGCCGCCCCGCCAGCCAAAACCGCGACCAATTCAAATGATTCGAAAGGACTGAAAGATGGAAGGGCGCGTCACAAAGCGGATTCCTCGCGGCTGAAGCCGTTCGGAAATGACAAGGTTTCGTCGGAGTTGGCTAAAGCCGGGCGGAATGACGAGAGTTTCCTATGGCTTGTCATTCCGAGCGGAGCGAGGAATCTGCTTTTCGAATGACTAATGACAAAAGCCGAGAAGCTAGCTGTTCCCCAGCACCGCCCACTGGTCTCCCTGCCGGAATTCTTCCCGGCGCTTCGCACCCGTCGCGGTGTACCAGTTCTTCCACGCGGCCGGGTCGTTGCCAATGTGCTCGTTCGTGATCTCGCGCAAAGCTTGGTAGACCCACGAACGAGTCGTCGGATCGAGCGAAGGATCGTAGGCCAGTTCGATCAATCCCGGCACAGCCAGCATGCGCTGCTCGCGCGTCAGCATGCCCGACTTGGCCAGGCTGCAGCCGGCGCGCTCGCGCACTTCAAGCGAAGGATCGTTGCGGAAAACGTCCAGAAAATCCTTGATCGTGTCGTCAGAACCGATATGGGCCAACCCTTCCACCGTCCAGTGGCGCGTCTTCTCGTTCGGATCATGCAGGTAGCCGCGGAGGAACTCGTGAATCTTTTCCGGCTCCACGCCGCGGTTTGCCAACATTCCTAATTCCCACATGGCAAACGGATGCCAGTTCGCTGACTTCCGCGCGTGTTCCATCAATTCCTCGGCAGTTTCATCCGTCTTCGAAAGATTGAAGATCGCCAGATTGGTTTCGATGCCCGCGGCCCGCACGCGCAGGTCATTCGAGTAGAACGCGATCATGTCGAGGTCATCGAATTTCTTGGTGAACTTCACCTTCCCATGCCAGGCATCGACCAGCTTGTTGATCCAGTCGGTCGCGCCGTGGTCGTGGTTGACGGCCGCGCCAAGCAAAAACTCTAGTTGTGACTGCGGCGGCTGGGTCAACATCCACTCGATGTTGTGTTCGGAGAGCTGCGAATGATCGGCCGGAACGGGACGACCAGGGACAGGAATGTCCTCGCCTGAAGTAACTGGGGGCGCCGGTGGAGTGGCTGGCGGAAAGCCCTGCGCCGCGCACGCGGCACAGGCCGCGCCGAACAGAGCGGCCAGTATCAGCGCACGATCCCAGATTCGCAACATATCTCACCTCAACGACGGTCTCTCGTGAGCCTAGGCGCGCTTCCGCGGCGCCGCAAATTACGCTGGTCATCGCACGTGCGTTCCTGCCTCCACTCAGAACGCTGCGCTATAATCGACTTGCGTCCCGGTTACCCTCTGCCCGGAGCCCCTCATCCGATCCCTCTCCCTGGGCGGGTATAATCCCTCATGGCGAGCTTGCGCCAACAGATCGCGACCACTGCCCTTACCCTGACCAAATTCCGCGATCTGATGAAGCGGATGCAGGCCAACCGTCCGCAGGACGATCTCACCATCGTCAAGAAGGCCTACGACTACTCGCTGAAAAATCATGAAGGCCAGACCCGGGCTTCAGGAGAGCCCTATCTCGTCCATCCCCTCGAAGTCGCCCTGGTCCTCGCCGAAATGAAGATGGACCCGGTGGCCGTCGCCGCCGGTCTGCTGCACGATTCGGTCGAAGACACCTCCGTCACGGTCGCCGATATTCGCAAGGAATTCGGCGAGCAGGTCGCGCACATCGTCGAGGGCGTCACCAAGATCAGCAAAATCGACTTCGCCACGCGCGAAGAGCAGCAGGCCGAGAACTTGCGCAAGATGATGCTGGCCATGGTCGACGATATTCGCGTCGTCCTCATCAAACTGGCCGACCGGCTGCACAACATGCGCACGCTCGAGCACCTGCCCCCCGAGCGCCAGCACAAAATCGCCGAGGAAACGCTCGAAATTTACGCACCCATCGCGCACCGCCTGGGCATGGGCAAGATTCGCGGCGAACTGGAAGACCTCGGCTTCCGTTTTCTCGATCCCGTCGGCTATGAACAAGTCGAGAAATCCGTCAATGCGCGGCGTAAGCAGGGGGAGGAGTTCCTCGCCAAGATGCAGGCCATCATCACCGACAAGCTGAAGGAAGCCGGCATCCAGGCCCGCGTCGAAAGCCGCATCAAGCGCCTGTTCAGCATTCACAAGAAGCTGCAGCGACAGCACATCGCCGTCGACCAGGTTTACGATCTCTGCGCCATGCGCGTCATCACGCGCTCGCTGCAGGACTGCTACGCCGTGCTCGGCATCATTCACAATCTGTGGCGGCCGGTGCCCGGGCGCATCAAGGACTTCATCGCCATGCCGCGGCCAAATTTTTACCAGTCACTGCATACCTCGGTCATCACCGAAGACGGCACGCCCTTCGAAATCCAGATTCGCACTGAAGACATGCACAAGATGGCGGAGGAAGGCATTGCCGCCCACTGGAAGTACAAGGACGGCCCCGTCTCCGCGCAGGACGAGCAGCGCCTGGCGTGGCTGCGGCAGGTGGTCGAGTGGCAGCGCGACGTCAGCGACCCTAACGAATTTCTTTCCACGCTGAAAGTCGATCTTTATCCCGAAGAGGTTTACACCTTCACGCCTAAGGGCAAAGTTGTCGTTCTGCCGCGCGATGCCACGCCCATCGACTTCGCCTATACGATTCACACCGAAGTCGGCCACACCTGCGTGGGCGCGAAGGTCAACGGACGCATGGTGCCGCTGCGCCACAAGCTGCATTCCGGCGATATCGTCGAAATCCTCACACAGCCGGGCCACAAACCCAGCCGCGACTGGCTTGGCCTGGTCAAATCCTCGCGCTCAAGAAACAAGATCAAGCACTGGCTCAATGTGCACCAGCGCGAGCGCGCGATTGAAATCGGCCGCAAGCTGATCGAAAAAGAAGCGCGCAAATACCGCATCGCGCTGAAGGAGCTTAAAGACGAGGACCTGCTGAAAGTGGCCAACAGTTACGGGCTGGGCAAAGCCGACGATCTCATGTCGGGCATCGGCTACGGGAAATATTCCGCGCGCCAGGTGCTGGCCAAGTTGCTGCCGGCCGGTGCCACGCCTTCGATTGCCGGCGACATCGAGTCCGAAGGCCTGACCTCCCAGCCCGGCGGCATTGCCAGCGTGGTGCGGCGGGTATTCGGCGGAGACCATAACGCCATCACCGTGCGCGGCCAGGGAGACATGCTCGTCTACCGCGCGCGCTGTTGCAATCCGATCCGCGGCGAAAGCATTGTCGGCTATATCACGCGCGGCAAAGGCGTGGCCGTGCATTCCGTTAACTGCCCCAACGTGACCAATCTGATGTACGAACAGGAACGCAAGATCGACGTCGAGTGGGCCCGCGACGATTCCACGCCCACGGCTTATCCCGTCAAACTCACCGTGTATTGCGACGACCGCTTCGGCATGTTGAAGCTGATCACCGGCGTCATCGGCGACGCGCAATCGAACATCCGCAACATCGCCGCCCACACCGCCAACAGCCAGGCCAGCGTGGAAGTCGTCCTCGACATCACTGACCTGAAGCACCTGGAAGCGATCATCGCGGGCCTGCGGAAGATTCCGGGTGTGCACGAAGTGCAGCGCCTGCAGAAGATCTAAGAACATGCCGACGCGCGTCTTGTCATCCTGAGCGGGGCGAAGGATCCACGCACCGTGTTGCTCCCTGGTCATTTCCCTTCTATCAGGCGGAGCAATTGCTCGGGTTCGAATGGCCTTTGCAGGACCGAGTAGGCCGTCATAAAGGCAATCCGCTGTTTTGAATTTTCCTGGAGCACGGCCTCCATCAGTTCGACACCGTTCATCCCGGGCATCGCCAGCCCTGTTAGAACGAAGTCAAATGGCCCGCGCTCCCGATAGAGACGGAGCGCGTCAATCCCGTTCGATGCGCATTCAACCTCGTACTTCGCGTGCGTCAGCATGGCCGATATCACTTCCAACATCGGCTCCTCGTCATCGGCCACCAAGATTTTCATGGTAACGATTATCACCTAGGATGCCTCCTCCGGGCTGCCCCTTGTGATACTCTGTGCGCTCTGTGGTTTACTAGCCACTAACCACTGCCTATGCGCTCCGTCGTCGCCACCAAAGACGCTCCTCAGGCCATTGGGCCGTACTCGCAAGCAATTAAAGCCAACGGCTTCATCTTCACCTCCGGCCAGGTAGCGATCGATCCTGCCACGCAGGACGTGATCGCGGGAGACATCGGCGCGCAGACCGACCGCGTTCTGCGAAATCTTTCGGAGATTCTCGAGGCCGCCGGCAGCGGCCTCGGCAAAGTGGTTCGCGCCACCGTCTTTCTGAAAAATATGGGCGACTTTTCCGCCATGAACGCGGTCTACGGCAAATACTTCTCGAGCGTCCCGCCCGCTCGCTCGACCGTCGAAGTGGCGCGCCTGCCCAAAGACGTGCTGGTAGAAATTGATGTCATCGCCCTGGAATAAATTCGGAGGAATATTTCAAATGAAGATGATCAGCACAGCAGCAATTTTTCTTGTCGCCGCAGCACTTATGGCTCAAACCAAGACCGACACTTCTGCTCCCGCCAAGGTGACCGGCGACGGCGTCAAGAATCCCTCCGGCCTGCAGTACTGGGACATCAAGGTGGGCACCGGCGCTGAAGCCAAGCCCGGCAGCAAGGTCACGGTCCACTACACCGGCTGGCTCACCTCGGGGAAGAAGTTCGACAGCTCCGTCGATGCCGGCAAACCGTTCGATTTCACGATCGGGAGAGGTGAGGTCATCAAGGGATGGGAGGAAGGTGTCGCCGGCATGAAAGTCGGCGGCAAGCGCCAGTTGCGCATCCCTCCAGACCTTGGATACGGTGAGCGCGGTTATCCCGGAGTTATCCCGGCCAACGCCACGCTGATTTTCGACGTGCAGTTGCTGGCAGTGAAGTAAAAGCCTCACCCACAGAGGGCACCGAGATTCACAGAGAAACCCCTGTGGAACTCTGTGTCCTCAGTGGTCAAAAAGGTCCTTCGCGCTTACGCTTTGGCGACTCTGCCGCTGCGCAGGCAGGAGGCGCAGACGCGGATGCGCTTGCCCTGTCCATTGACCTTGGCGTGAACCGGCCGCAGGTTGACGTTCCAGCGCCGTTTGGTCACGTTGTGGGCGTGGCTGATGCGGTTTCCCGCTTGCGGCTTCTTGCCGCAGATCGCACATTGTTGGGCCATGACTCTTCCAGATTCCTTCCCGGCTGATTCTTAAATGGAGAATTGCGAAGCAATACCAGCTTCAGGGATGCTTGCTAAACATTCATTCTACAGGAGAAATCCTCGTTTCGACAAACCAGTCGCCTCGCGTAGAATAACCCAAGCAATCCCCGGCCGCTGCGCCGAAGCCGCCGCATCGAAACGCCCTCGTCGGCAGTCGCAAATCAGGTCCCCTGGAGGTTCCATGAGCCGCGGAGGTTCCCTTTTCGGAGGTTCGTTGTTTGACAGCATCGCCGTGCTGGCGCTGATCGGCGTCCTGGCCGGGGCCCTGGGCGGCCTGGCTGTCGGAGTCATTACCGGCCACGTGGGTTCGAGTTCGTCCTCTTCGTCGTCATCAAGCACGACTCACTGACGAAGTATTGACTGTCATCCTGAACGAGGCGTTTTCTTGCCGAGTGAAGGACCTGGGCGAGCCGCGCGATGCGGCGCGCTCTCTGCGACGCAGAAACCGCGCGCCTGGCTCGCTTCCTTATGAAACCACTTCCATCGCATTTTCTGTCGTATGCGATACTGAACTCATGCAATCCCCGCTGCCATCGCCCACGGCGGCCACCGATCCGAAGTCGGTCAAGGTGAACCTGACCAGCGGAACCGGCGTGGATATCGAGTGGGCCGACGGCCACGTCTCGCACTACAACTTTGTCTACCTGCGCGACGCCTGCCCCTGCGCCATGTGCGAAGAAGAACGCGCCAAGGCCGGTCGCCGTCCCGGCGATCCTCCGAAACTCGCGCCCGGAACGCTTCCCATGTTCAAGCCGACGGCAAAACCGCTCTCAGCTGAAGGCGTGGGCAAGTACGCCATCAAGTTCTCGTGGAACGACAACCACGATCTCGGCCTTTATTCGTGGCGCTTCCTGCGCGAGATTTGCCCATGTGCGGAATGCAAGGCCAAATGAAAACCGCAGAGGACGCAAAGGACGCCGAGGCATAAAGGCAATAAGTCGCACGTTTCTCTCTGCGTCCTCCGCGTACTCGGCGGTTTTGGTTTTCCTGTCCTGTAAAATCTAATCACGATCCTGGAGCCGCTCCCGCATTGTCTTTTCTCGACCAACTCAATCCGCAGCAGCGCGAGGCCGTCGAAACTACCGAAGGCCCGGTGCTGATTCTCGCCGGCGCGGGCAGCGGCAAAACGCGCGTCATCACCTACCGCATTGCCTACCTGGTCGAGCACAAGGGCGTGATGCCGGAATCCATCCTGGCGATGACGTTCACCAACAAGGCCGCAGCCGAAATGGGTGAGCGCGTCGAGAAACTGGTTGGCGGATTGAGCATCGCCAAACCGGTCATCTCCACTTTTCATTCCTTCTGTGTGCGCATGCTGCGCCGCGATATTGAAGCGCTGCGCATTCCGTCAACTGTTCCGGGCCAACCCCCCATCGGTCACACGAAAAACTTCGTCATCTACGACGAAGCCGACCAGCAGTCGGTGGTCAAATCGGTCATGAAGCGCCTCGGCCTCGACGACAAGCAACTCACGCCGCGCACCGTGCTGGCGCGCATTTCGTGGGCGAAAAATCACATGCTGGATCCGCAGGAGCTTTACCTGCAATCGGCCGATCCCAAGACCGAGCGCATCGCCCATCTGTACGAGGAATATCGCAAGGAGTTGCGCAAGGCCAACGCGCTCGACTTCGACGATCTGCTGCTCGAAGCCGTGCGCCTGCTTAAATCTGCACCACCGGTCCGCGAATACTACAACCGCCGCTTCCAGTACCTGCTGATTGACGAATATCAGGACACGAACCGCCCGCAGTACGAACTCATGCGCCTGCTCGTCAGCAGCCGGCACAACGTCTGCGCGGTCGGAGATGAAGATCAGTCGATTTATTCCTGGCGCGGCGCCGACATCCGCAACATTCTCGAGTTCGAACAGGATTTTCCCGAAGCCAAGATCATCCGCCTGGAACAGAACTACCGCTCGACGCAGAACATTTTGCAGGCTGCGTCGGCCGTGGTGGCCAACAACGTCCGCCGCAAAGGCAAGAATCTATGGACCTCGCGCCAGGGCGGCACCAAGATCGGCTACTACGAGGCGCCCGACGGCGAAAACGAAGCGCTCTTTGCCGCCGACAGGATCGCGCGCTATGTGCGGGAGGCCGTCGAGAACGGAGCGAATCCGCGCGCGGCCGTCCTCTACCGCACCAACTCGCAGTCGCGCCTGTTTGAAGAAGCCATGCGCCGTTACGGCCTGAAATATCATGTGGTCGGCGGATTCTCGTTCTACGAGCGCGCCGAGATCAAAGACATGATCTCGTACCTGAAGGTCGTTCAGAATCCGGATGACTCGATTTCGCTGCTGCGCGTCATCAACACGCCCGCGCGCGGCATCGGCAAGGGCACTCTGGATACGCTGGAACAACTGGCGCTCGAGACGGGGTTGTCGTTGTGGGGTGCGCTGGGCGAGGCAGTACGCCGCCAGTTGCTGCCACCGCGGGCGCTGGCGTCGCTCAAGAATTTTCAGCAGCTCATCGAAGATGCGCGAACCATGCAGGCGGGAACATTCGTGGAGAAGTTGAATGAGAGCGCGGCACCCGTACCCGCGAATGAGGAAGAAGCCACGGACGATTCCACCAGCAAAGGGCCCAGTTCCGCAGGGACGGAAGATGAAAGCCCGGGACGGAAGTCCCGGGAGAGCGAAGAGAGTCAGACGAATCCCGCCAGGGATGCCGATGACGCCACCGCCTTCGATCCTGCAAAATTTGGGAATTTTTCCTTCGACTTCGGCGAGGCTCAGGAACCCTCTCCCGGCGACTCGGAAGCCAACGTCACTACGAATGCCCACGCCACGCCTGATGCACACGCTTCCTCTGACCCCAACGCATTTCCCGCTCCCACCGTCAGCACCGCCGACATCCTGAAATTTCTCATCGACCGCACCGGCTACATCAAGCTGCTCGAAGAAGAGGACACGCCGGAAGCCTACTCCCGCATTGAGAATTTGCGCGAACTGGTCAACGCCGCCATGGATTCGCGCGACCGTGGCGAAACGCTCGATCAGTTCCTCGACCACGCCGCCCTCATCGCCGACGCCGACGATTACGACGAGCGCGCCCAGATCACACTCATGAGCCTGCACGCCGCCAAGGGCCTGGAGTTCCCCCTGGTCTTTCTCAGCGGCTTGGAAGAGGGACTTTTCCCGCACTCGCGCACCATGCTTGTGCCCGAAGACATCGAGGAAGAACGGCGCCTGTGTTACGTCGGCATGACCCGCGCCATGGACCAACTCATTCTCACCCGTGCCGTGTACCGCCGCCGTTACGGCACCGACCTGCCGGAGGCCAGCGTGCCGTCGCGTTTTCTGGAAGAAGTTCCGGGATCTCTGATCGAAGATCTGGGAACTGCTCGCGCTCGTAGCACAGGCCATGTGGGGACGGACGCCCTCGCAAGCCCGCCTCAAGCGCAGTCGAGGGGGCCGGCGGGTCGAAGCCCCGCGGCCTACTCTGAGTCGTCGCACTACTCCTACGAAGACGAAGACCAGAGCGCGGCCTGGCATGACCGCAGCACGAGTGGTCGCGATCGCGCGAAGCCGGCTGCTCCTAGCCGTCTCTACAACTCCATCGAGAACATTGCGGAATTTTTCGCCAGCCGCGGCAAAAAGTTCAGCGTGCCAAAAGCGCCGGTGGAAGAGCCCACGGGCAAGCGCGGCTTCCGTCCGGGCCAGAAGGTGAGGCACCCCAAGTACGGTGAAGGCACCGTCTACCAGCGCGAAGGGGAAGGCGAAGAAGCCAAGATTACGGTACAATTCCCTCGCTTCGGCTTGAAGAAGCTGGTGGAGAAGTATGCCCAGCTGGAGCGAGCCTGAGAACATTGGGTAATCGGGAAATTGAGTTATTGAGAAATTGTTAGATCCTGGCACACCAGGGACCTAGATTTTCAATTACACGATTGCTCAATTGCACAATTACCAAATCAAAAAGGAATCATGGCCAATACGACAAAGTTGTCCCGAGAAGAACGCAAGAAGGCCAAGCGCGCCGCGCGCAAGAAACACAAGGCGGAAAAGCCGCTGAAGCCCCGCGACTACCCACGCGGATCGAAGAAGCCCAAGGTCAAAAAGTTGGCCCGCGGCCAGGCGAAGCGGTAAGCAAGCAGCCATTAGCAATTAGCCGTCAGCCTTTAGTCGTCCTGCACCGGCGCATTGTCAGTGCAGCGCTAGTTGCCAACTGCTAATTGCTAACTGCCAAATTCAGGAGACCACAACCGCTTGTCACAACCGACCAGCACCGAACCCCCGGCAAGCACGACCATTCGCACCTCCAGCAACCAACTGTTCTGCTGCAAGTCGATCGACAAGCTGATCGCGGAGTCGGAATCCCCGGGTCAACGTCTGCAAAAATCCCTCGGCCCCTGGTCGCTGACGGCACTGGGCATTGGCGCGATCATCGGATCGGGAATCTTCGTCCTGACAGGCACGGCGGCGGCCGGAGAATATTTCAAGGCATCTTCGCTTTGGCATGCGCAGGCTCTTGACGTGATCGTGAGTGTTCTGCGCACCGGCAGTACCGCGGGAGCGCTCATGCACGGTCGCCCGCCCGCCGGCCCATCGATTGCGATTTCGTTTTTCCTCGTTGCCATCGCCTGCAGTTTCGCGGGCCTGTGTTATGCCGAACTCGCCTCGATGATTCCGATCGCGGGCAGCGCGTACACCTATTCCTACGCGACGCTCGGCGAAATCTTCGCCTGGATCATCGGCTGGGACTTGATCCTCGAATACGTAGTCTCGAATGTAGCGGTCGCGGTTGGTTTCGCCGGATACACCAAAGCGCAGCTGGCTGTGTTCGGCATCAACCTGCCGGAAAAATGGGCAAGTCCGGTCTGGGCTGGCGGTCAGTGGACGGGCGCGTACTTCAATCTGCCAGGATTTCTGATCGTATTTATCCTCACGCTGCTGCTGGTACGCGGAGTGAAGGAATCGGCCGAGACCAACAACATCATGGTCGCGGTCAAGATCGGCGCCATCCTGACCTTTCTTGTTGTCGGTGGAATGCTGGTGAAGCCTGCCAACTGGACGCCATTCGCGCCTTCCGGCTTTAGCGGAATCGTCACTGGGGGAGCCATCGTTTTCTTCACCTACATCGGTTTCGATTCCGTTTCCACCGCCGCCGAGGAATCGCGCAATCCGCAGCGCGACTTGCCTTTCGGCATCATTGCGTCGCTGGTAGTTTGTACGCTGCTCTATGTCGGCGTAGCCATAGTACTGCTCGGCATGATGAAGTACACAACCTTCGTATCCGGTGCCGCCGCCGAAGCGCCCGTGGCGTACGCGATGAAGTATCTGGGCGTGCACCCGTTCTTCCGCTCTGTCATCGTGATCGGGGCGCTGACCGGTATGATCTCTTCGTTGCTGGTGTTTCAGTACGGGCAGGCGCGCATCTGGTACGCCATGTCCCGCGACGGATTGTTGCCCAAGCTGTTCTCCGCCGTGCACCCGAAATATAAGACTCCCCACTGGTCCACCTGGATCGCCTGTTTTGCGGTGGGCATTCCGGCCGGGCTGGTGGATATTGCGGATGCCGCTGATCTTGCCAATATTGGGACGTTGTTCGCGTTCGTGCTGGTCTCGCTGGGGGTCATTTTTCTTCGCCGCAGGCAGCCCGATCGCAAGCGTGCCTTTCGTGTCCCACTTGTGCCATGGTTCCCGCTGCTCTCAGTGATTCTGTGCGGCGGACTGATGTTCGGCCTCACGCTGGTCACATGGCGCCGCTTTGTGGTTTGGCTCGTGCTCGGCCTGCTGATCTACTTCTTCTACAGCCGCCACAGAAGCGAGTTTGCAAAGAACTAGTCTCCGATGCCGCATCGAGGTCGGACTGCTGCAGGACGTCATTGAAAATCTAAGAAAAATGGCTGAGCGCGACGAAAATACAAAAGGGCGTGACACCTCGACGTATTTTCAGTTCGCATTCCACTAGCTACACGGTTCGCCGTACTCCTTGTAGTTTCCCCTTACACGATCTATCATTCCAAGAGGCAGCCGTTCATGTCTGCTCGATATGCCCCTAAGCCATTCTATAAGTCACCTATCTTGCGTTATGCACTTACCTTATTCATTGCTTCGATGACGGTCGCATGTGGAGGTGGGGGCGGCGGCACAGAAGCGCCGTTGATTCTGACTGGCCCGGCCAGCCAAAGCACCCGCGTCGGTCAATCCGCGTCGTTCACCGTTCATGCCGCGGGCACGTCACCCCTGTCCTACCGATGGGAAATGAATGGAAGCGCAATCGGCGGCGCGAACGGCGCGTCGTACACACTCCCTGCGGCGACTGCACCTGATAACAATGCAGCATTCACCGTGACGGTAGCAAATACCGCCGGATCGACTACAAGTAGTCCAGCCATACTTACCGTTGGTCCGCGCGCACCAGCGGCCGGCGACTGGCGGTTTCAAGGTATCGATCTGCCAGCCTCCGCCGGATATCAGCTCAGTAACCTCGCCGCTCGTCTGCAGTTGTCCTACCCCAATTTCATCGGGACGCCGCTTGAGATCGGCGCAGTCCAAGGTCTCTGTGTTGTTGGGATCACCTACGACTGCAGCTGGGATTATCTTACGTTCTACCTACCCACCGGAGTGACAGCTCTCTCAACTTACTACGAGTCGGATGTTTACAATAGTCTGGAAGCTGATCTGAGTGCTCTCGCGGCTCCGAACGTAGTGATTACGTCTTTGGATCTAGAACCCTCCAACCAAGTATTTGCCGTGTCCTGGCTGCAAACGGGCGCACCTAGCGGGTTCATACTCCAAACCCAATGGGTTGAAACGGCCCAGCTGCAAGCAACGGCATCACAGCTCGGCAGCGAGGGCCGCGTGATCACCGCAGTGTCGTTTAGCCAGGGACAAGTCTACGTCCTCTCATATGGATGGCAGAGTGATACAACGACTGATTACGACGCCCTCGTCGTTACTGCAGATGCCAACGATTTTTGGATACAGGCTCAGAGTCTTGCTCAAGGGGGATACATCATTACCGCCATGGGAGGCGATCCCACCGATGGCGTTGTGCTCGTGGGGACGAAAGTGCAGGGTGACACGATCGCCCGGCCTTTCCAGTATTCAACCTCCACCGCAACAAACGGACAGGTTCAGGCCAACGTCTACAGTCTGCTGCGACTGATTTTCATGTCGGATGGAAACGATTCGTTCGACGAGCAATAAATGAGCGGCCCGGATGTTGTATCCCGCGTCGCCCCTAAGACCTCCCTCGCAAATCTTTCGGCGAGAATCTACAATCTGAAATCATGTCCGCCGCGCCAGACCGTCCCCCGAGCGCCTTCATCCAGCATCTTCCGAAAGCCGAGCTGCACTTGCACCTGGAAGGCACGGTCGAGCCGTCGACCCTGGTCGAACTTCGCCAGCGCCACGGCGATCGCGTCACGCTTGCCGAGACCGAAGCCCTCTACCGCTACACCGACTTCCAGACTTTTCTGATGGCGTTCAAGGAAGTCAGCGCACACCTGCGCGGGCCCGACGATTACGAACTCGTCACGTACCGCCTGATGCAGCGGCTGCAGGAAGAAAACGTGCTGCACGCTGAGGTTTATGTTGCCGTCGGGGTCTGCCTGTTTCGCAAGCAGGACTTCGCCGCGATCTTCGAGGGTCTGGAGCGCGGACGCGCCCGCGGCGCGCGCGACTTCGGCGTCTCCCTGCTTTGGATTTTCGACGCCACACGCCACTTCGGCGTGGAGGCCGCACAGCATGTATTCGAGCTCGCAGTTCGCTATCAGGACCGCAACGTCATCGGCGTCGGCATCGGCGGCGACGAACAGAAGGCTCCGCCGGAACTGTTCCGCAGCGTTTATGGATATGCCGAAGACAACGGCCTGCGCCTCACCGCTCACGCCGGTGAGATCGCGCCGGCTGAATCCATTTGGGGCGCGCTCAACCTGCACGCCGAGCGCATCGGCCACGGCCTGACGGCGGGGCAGGATTCCGACCTGATCGACGAACTCGGCCAGCGCCAGGTTCCACTCGAACTCTGCATCACCAGCAACCTGCGCACCGGCGTGTGCAAAGCGGTGGCCGAGCATCCCACCAAAAGCTATTTTGACCAGGGCATGATGATTACCCTGAACACTGACGATCCGGCGCTGTTCGGCACGACCTTGTCACGCGAATATCAGATTGCCCAGGATGCGTTCGGCTTTACCGACGAACATCTGCGCGAGCTGGCGCGCAATTCCTTTGAGGCGTCATTTCTGCCAGCCGAAAAGAAGGTCGAATTTCTCGGCCTGTTCGACGCTGCCGCAGCGCGGTGAGAGTAACATGCCGATCCGCCCCATTCTCCAACTCGGCGATCCGCGCTTGCGCGAGAAGTGCACTGCGGTTGAAAATCCGGCATCGCCGGAGGTTCGCGAACTCGTCCGCGATCTTGGCGACACGCTCGCTCACTGGCGCTCGACCACAGGCTATGGGCGCGGCATCGCGGCCCCGCAACTCGGCGTGCTGCGACGTGTGATCTTCCTCAAGCTGCCTGATATGGAACCCTGGCCGTTGATCAATCCCGAGATCATCGAACGCAGCCGGGAGAAAGTCATCGTGTGGGATGCGTGCCTGAGCTTCCTTTCGATCTTCATGCAAGTCGAGCGGCACCGCGAGATCACAGTCCGCTACCAGAATCCACACGGCGAAATAAGCGAACTCCGCGCCGGCGACGAATGCAGCCTTTCCGAGCTTCTGCAACATGAAATCGATCACCTCGACGGCATTCTGGCGATCGACCGCGTCGTCGACCTCAAAACGATTTGCACCCGCGAGGAATTTGAAAAGCGCTATCGCCAGACGAGCCCCTACGCCTCCGCGCCCGCCACGGCCACACGCTGAGACCGTAGAAATCATCTAGCCCGTTCGAACTAACCCGTACATACCATTCGAAGATCACGCCAACGCAGCGGCGAAAAAGTTTGTGCGCATATATGCAAGTTGTTGCAACCGCCGGCAAAGAAAACAGAATTATTTTGTTTTCCTCCATTGCCAATTCCTTGTAAACGGGGCTACCATAGCGCCGTCTCGCGGATGTGGGCCGAGCTGGCTGTCAGAGTCGATGAAGTTTCCGCGACGACTTTTCCCGTTGGACTGTGGGGCGACCGAACATGAATCTGGTTTTCCCTTTTCTAAATGCCTACGAAATCTCGCCTGGGCTCTAGGGGCAGCAGGTCCACTCCCTGATGGTCTCGACTGTTCTGGCCAAGGCTTCGGTAACCAGGAGGAGTAATGAATAAGAGAGAAGTGTATCGAACCGCCAACATCGGCCGGTTACGGACGGTGGGGCTGTTTGTCGTGGCTGTCGTGCTGGTTGCTGGTATCACAGTGCCGGCGACCGCCGGGCAGCTGATTGCCCATAACACACCCGCCTATGTGACCTCGGCGAAGAATCTCGGAGCCGAGGATGCGACGAAGACGATGGAAGTCACGATCTGGCTCAAATCGCATAATCAAGCCGAGATGGATCAACTGGCCAAAGAACTCTATGACAAGACGTCGCCTGTCTATCATCAGTGGCTGAAGAGCGCCGACATCGCAGCCCGTTTTGCCCCGACTGCAGCAGAAGCCAAGACGGTTCAGAATTTCTTTGAAGCGCACAACCTGAAGGTCGTTAATGTCGGCGCGAACAACTTTTTCGTGAGAGCGCGCGGGACCGTCGGTGCTGTGCAGGCTGCTTTCCACGTACAACTCAACAACTATGAAGTAAATGGCGAAGTCCTCCGCGCCAACGATCGCGATCCGTCGGTCGATGAAGCCACGGCCGCGCTGGCGCATTCCGTTGCCGGACTCGACACCGGCCATTACACCCACCCGCTGGCCCAGCGTTATGTTGCTAAGGGAGTCAGCGCCCCGAAGGTGAGCAAGGCTGAGTTCTTCAGCACCGATTGCTTCACCGGTGTAACCACCGAGAAATATGCGAGCACCCCCGGTAAACTCCCTGTGGGTACATATACGGGCAACGCCTATTTCACCAACTCTAACAACCCCGGTTGCGCTTACACGCCCCAGGAGATTTACACCGCGTACAATCTCAACGGCCTGTATGCCGAGGGCTACAACGGCGCCGGTCAGACCATCGCGATCATTGACTGGTGCGGTTCCCCGACCACCGTGTCGGATGGCAATATCTTCAACAAGAAGTTCGGCCTGCCGTTGTTTACCTCCTCCAACTTCACCACCATTTACACTCCGACGCCGTCGTCTTGCGCCGGTCCCGACCCGGAAATCAATATCGACACCCAGTGGGCCCATGCCATCGCGCCGGGGGCCAACATTGACCTCGTGGTGCCACCATCGGCTAGTTTCCAGGACGTAGATCAAGGGCTTTTCTACGCCGTGAATTACTACCTGGGCAACGTGGTTTCCGGCAGCTATGGCGCGCCGGAGTCGCTGGTTTCAGCTACGATTCTCGAGCAAGAGAGCCTGATTGTCGAAATTGGCGCAATCGAAGGAGTCTCGTGCCAATTTGCCACTGGAGACGATGGCGACTATACCAATTATGGGATCCCGCCAACCGTCTCTACTCCTGCCGACTCTCCCTATGCCACAGCTGTGGGTGGCGTGAGTCTGGCGTTAACCTCGTCCAACACCATTTCCTGGCAAGCCGGCTGGGGGACCAACCTCACCTACCTGACGGAACCAGGATTCATCTTCGATCCTCCGTTTGCGCTTGGCTTCTATTTTGGTTCTGGAGGCGGCGAGAGCGGTTTCTTTGCTGCTCCTCCGTTCCAGTCCGGATTAGGCGCAGCCGGGCGTGAGTTGCCGGATATCTCCTGGCTTGCAGATCCTTACACGGGCGGAGTGATTGCCCTCAGCGAGCCTGGAGAAACCATCAGCTACTATGCCTACGGTGGCACCAGTCTTGCGACCCCGATGATCTCGGGTCTCTGGGCAATCGCCAACGAAGAAGCCGGCGTGCCTCTCGGCCAGGCTGCTCAATACGTTTACACCCTGCCCTCAGAGGACATTTTCGACGTGACTCCGGTGACATCCAACACCAACGTGACCGCCTCGATCAAACAGTCGAGCACGGTCACCGACAGCTACACCGCGGATGAAGTCATTGGCCTGTCTGGTTCATACTATGACGGGCTGTGGAACTATCCCTTCTTCCCAGGGAACGATTTCTTGCTCGTGGTCTCCTTCGGCACCGACAGCAGTCTCACCACCGGTCCCGGCTGGGACAACGTGACTGGCGTGGGAACACCCAATGGGCAGAACTTCGCCGATTATTTTGGCGGCGGGGCCGCGAGCAACAGAAAGTAAAAGAAAAGACGCCTGCGGTTGATCAGCCTCCACCGCTTCGGCGGTGGAGGTTTTTTCTGCTTCGAGTTTCCGACGAGCACCCATATCTGGCAAACTGACGATTGCCGAACAGGAACGCCAACAACCCTTGTTGCACATCGGTATCGTCGCGTGCAGTACCGAAGGAGCCGCGCTCTGCTATCGCACCATCTCGCTCGAAGGCGCGCAGCGCCTTGGCCGCCACGGCCATCCTGAAGTTTCGCTGCACTCTCACTCGCTAGCGGTATATATGAAGTGCATCGACTCTAGCGACTGGGCTGGTGTGACCGAACTGATGCTCTCTTCCGCGGAAAAACTGGCTCGAGCCGGGGCTGACTTTCTCATCTGCCCGGATAATACAGTTCACCAGGCCTTCGATCTGGTCGAGCACCGCTCGCCGCGGCCATGGTTGCACATCGCGCGCGAAGTTGCCGGCGAGGCGCAGCGCCGCCGCTTCAAACGCCTCGCTGTGCTGGGGACGCGCTATCTGATGGAGGGTCCGGTGTATCGCGACGCCCTCAAGTCTGCGGGAATCGAATACCGTGTTCCCGGTCCCGAGCAGCGCGAGCGCATCAACTCGATTATTTTCGATGAGCTGGTGTACGGCCAGTTTCTGCCGCGTTCGCTCGCCTACCACCTTGAGGTCATTCGCGCGCTGAAGGACGAGGGTTGCGACGCCGTCGTGCTCGGCTGCACAGAAATACCGTTGCTGGTGACGCCGGAATCATCTCCGCTCCCGGTGCTCGACTCAACCCGCCTGCTGGCCCGCGCCGCGGTCAAAAAAGCGATCGAGGGCTAGCAACCAATCGTGTGGGACCGGATCTCTGATCCGGTCGGGCCGAGCGCAGCTCGGCGGTGACGAAGGCCGAGCTCAATATGCCCATGGTTCAAGACGACCGACCAACGCCTCATTATCACCAGCTCAAGTTCCGCTGGCTGCCCCGCCCCTACGCGATCGTCCACCTCGCTCCCGATGCAGCCGTTCCGGACTGGGCCACGAAAGGCGAATTCACCTCCATCACACGCACGGCCGACGAACTCTCCATCGTGTGCCCGACCGAAAATCTTCCGGCGCACGTTCACTCTCCGCACCGCTGGATCTGCCTGAAGCTGGAAGGTCCGTTCCCGTTCTCGCAGACAGGAGTGCTGCTTTCCTTCATCGAGCCGCTTTCGTCGCAAGGCATTCCCATCTTCGCCATCTCAACTTACAACACGGACTATGTGCTGATTCAGGAAGAATGGGCCGGCGCGGCGTTGAATGCGCTGCAACAGGCCGGGCATGAGCTGTTGCGGGAATGAGCGGTGCGTCATCCCGAGCGCAGCTTGAGGCGTTTGCGCGGCGTTCGAGCCGCGCGCCGAAATCCTGAGCGAAGCGAAGGACCCTGGCGGAGCGAGGGATCTCGCGCGGAGCGCCTCCAGAGCAAACTGCAAGCATCGCCGTTCGCCACTCGAATCTCGCGGTCCGCTGTTGTCAGGCCGCGCACTGCCCGTTCGTGTGTTGTAATAGAAGTTACTCGATCCCATGCCTTCTGTTCTGACAATCCTGCGCCGCCAGGCCAAGGCCCTGCACCGCAACCTGCGCGGGGCCAAGATGGCCGCCCGCGCGATCGCCTCGACCGACCATCCTTTGCTCGCGCACATCATTCCGATGCGACGCTGCAATCTGGCCTGCACCTACTGCAACGAATTCGACGACTTCTCGAAGCCGGTCCCGATCGAGGAAATGTACCGCCGCATCGACAAGCTGGGCGCGCTGGGCACATCGGTTGTAACGATTTCGGGGGGCGAGCCGCTCATGCATCCCGAGCTCGATGACGTGATTCGCTGCATTCGCGCCAACGGCATGGTCGCGGGGCTCATCACCAACGGCTACCTGCTGGTCGCTGAGCGCATCCAGCGGCTGAATCGCGCCGGACTCGAGTGGCTGCAGATTTCTATCGACAACGTGAATCCCGACGACGTTTCGAAGAAGAGCCTGAAGGTGCTCGACAGGAAACTGCAACTGCTGGCCGAGCACGCCGACTTTCACGTCAACATCAATTCTGTGGTCGGGGGCGGCATCACCCATCCGCAAGACGCTTTGGTGATCGGCAAGCGCGCGGTGGAACTCGGCTTCACTTCGACGGTCGGAATTATTCACGACGGCGACGGCCAGTTGCAGCCGCTGTTGTAGGAAGAGCGCCGCATCTACCACGAGATGAAGTCGCTCGAAAAGCGCAGCTTCACGCGGGTCAACGCCTTTCAGGACAACATCGCCTTGGGTCGGCCCAACGACTGGCGCTGCCGCGCCGGCGCCCGCTATCTCTATATCTGCGAGAACGGATTAGTGCATTACTGCTCGCAGCAGCGCGGGTATCCCGGAGTGCCGCTCGCCACCTATACGCGCGACGATCTCCGCCGCGAATACGTTACGGAAAAATCCTGCGCCCCGCACTGCACCGTCTCGTGCGTGCACCAGGTGTCGATCTTCGATTCCTGGCGCGCCCCGCAGCAGCCTGCCGAGTCAACTCGCCCCGCTGACCTGGCGAGCGAGCTCGTACAAATCAAGTAGACCGGCCTCATAGACGGCTTGGGCAGGGCACGACTTCAGTCGTGCCGCTACCGGGCACATAAGATGTGGGCTTTAGCCCCTGGGGTGAGCGCTTCTTGCCGAGGGCCGCACACGAGTCCGCCGTAGATGAGTGCTGACTGTTCTCTTCCGCACCGTTACTTCTTCGGCTGCGCCGTCGGCGGCAGGAAGCCGTTCAGGCGCAAATACATGGCTGCCGAGCTGTAGTGATCGGCCCAATCGTTGGTGAGCGCGATCAGGGCGAAAGCGCGTGACCCGCTGCGGCCGCCGAACAACTCCACTTCGTCGGCCAGTCTCGAATCATCGATCTTGCTCAGCGCGGTCGTGCAAAAGTCAAAACTGGCCTTCAGCGCCTCCACCAGTTTTTCCTTCCCGTCCGATTCCTTGAGCGGCACCGCCGCCGTGATTTCCGGCATATCGCCGACTCTCGAACACAAGTAGTTGTTCGATTCGATCATGTGCAGCACAAGGTGGCCGAACGTCATCTGCCTTTCGGTGGGATGGAAGCCAAACTTTTCGGCCGGCATTTCTTCGACCGCCGCAACCAGGTTTTTCTGCTGGTGCGGCAGGATCTCTTTCACCGCCGAAGTCACTGGACTTTTTTCCTGGGCGAGAACTGCGGATGCAACAAAGACGAGAATAATACCGCAGGTGAGTTTCATGGTGTCCTCCTGCGATCCTGCTGGGATCTTCGTGAGGATGAGACACTTCGTACGCACTCATTCTACGCGCCTTGGGCTCAGCGAAGTTAATCGCCAATGGCCATGGAGCGGCGGACGCCCTCGTCCGCCGTCCAACAGCCCGGACGACAACGTACGGGGACGTCTTTCCGTTATTTTTTGGGCTGCGCAGAAGGCGGCAGAATCCCGTTCAAGCGCAAATACATCGCCGCTGCGGCATAGTGATCGGCCCATCCACCCGCCAAGCTCAACGCTGCCGCCGCGCGCGGAAGCTTGCGTCCTCCAAACAATTCCACCGTATCGCCCAGCTTCGAATCGTCCATTTTGCCCAACGCCTCATTACAGAACGCGTAGGACGCCTTCACCGCGGCCACCAGTTGATCCTTGGTCTCGGTGTCTTTGACTTCGTCCACTTTCGGGGCGGGAACGTCCGCGACTTTGGCACAGAAAAAATTATTGGCCTCGGCGATATGCGCCGCCAGGTGCGCAAACGACATCTGATCGGGCGTCGGCTTGTAAGAATATTTGTCGGCGGGCATGGCCTCCAGCGCTCCAACCGTATTGGATTGCGAACGCGGCAACATGCCGCGGAGCGAAGTCGCCACCGGATCTTTCGTTGTGGCCGGAGTTGTGGACGGAGTGGACTGAGCTTGCGCAAAACTCAAAGCGGCGCAGAACGCCATGCAGAACACAAGAGATACGACGAGAACGATGCTTTTCACGGGGAGAGCCTCCTGAGGTCTTCCAGCATATACCGGGCCGCTTCGCGCGGTCACCCGGCCGCCCTTGACGGTAACGGCTTAGTTTGTTTTTCGCATGCGCATGCCCGTGTGGCGTCATCCCGAGCGCAGCCGCTTTTCAGGCGGAGCGAGGGATCTCCCAGGGCAATGGCTTATTTATGGGAGATCCCTCGGCCCGCTGGCGAAAACGCGGTCCTTCGGGATGACCACAGCCACCATTGAGCGCAGAAACGGAGAAGGCCCTCCGTGCACTCTTTGTCCTCTGTGGTCAAGATGTGGGGTCGTGGCACAATAACGCCGTGCCAAGTGAGCCATCGTCACCCACGCCGACCTTTATCTACGGCACGGCCTGGAAGGAAGACCGCACCGCAGCCCTCACGGAACTGGCGCTGCGCTCCGGTTTCCGCGCCATCGATACCGCCAATCAACGCCGCCACTATTTCGAAGCCGGAGTTGGGGAAGGCCTGGCTGCCGCCTACCGTGCTGGTGTAATCACGCGCTCCGAAGTTTTTCTGCAGACGAAATTCACGTATCAGCGCGGCCAGGACCTCCGCCTGCCCTACGATCCTTCCGCCAGCCTCGCGGTTCAGGTGGCTCAATCTCTGGCCAGTTCCCTCGACCACTTAGGTACTGATCACGTTGACAGTTATGTGCTGCACGGGCCGGCTGCCCTCCATTGGAGCGACGCCGACTCCGAAGTGTGGGAGGCAATGCGCGCCGAGCGCGACGCCGGCCGCACTCGGCTGCTG
>Ga0187770_10000068_pt1 | contig 45659 bp, 38 predicted proteins | sample 0116_SJ02_MP02_2_FD_133154 | JGI IMG/M metagenome (GOLD analysis project Ga0187770, IMG submission 133154) | Tropical peat soil microbial communities from peatlands in Department of Meta, Colombia - 0116_SJ02_MP02_20_MG | ecosystem: Environmental > Terrestrial > Soil > Wetlands > Peat | place...
ACGAGTTCCGGCCGCACAGCTCGCTCGGAGACTTGACTCCGCGGCAGTTCGCTGATAAATACGAAGTCAGTTTAAGAAGCCAAAAAACTCCATTTTTGGCTGGACCAGTTTTCGGGTGAGGCGAAATGTATTGAAAACCTCACTTCACAGGTGGTATCGCGAGGGGGGGCAGGTCAATAAGAACTCGCGAGATCAATTCTCCGTTCATTTTTGCCGCCCATCTCTCTCAACCGATACCAAATCGCAGTTCTAGTCGGCTTTGTTAATGCGTTTAAAGTCCTTTACCTGGTAACGTTCAAATTGCGGCTTTGTATATTCCCTGAATTCGCCACGTGCCCGGTTATGCCTCGTACCATTGAACCATATGCTGCGAAGACCAGCATTCTTGCCACTTTTATTCTGCACTGATTCTCGGATGAACTCTTGAGACGTCATAATCCAGGTTGCATCCATCCTCTCCGAGTAAAAGATGAACCAATAATCCGGACGCTCCTCGGGGTGCGGAATTGCCGCAAAAAGTGCTGCGTCACCAGGAATAACGTCTTGTGAACGAGCTTTAATTTGAATCTGCGCAATAGATCCGTCTTTGCGTCGGACAACCGCATCAACTGCATGATCATCGACAAGGGGCACATATACGTCCATGCCCTCTTTCAGCATCCGGCTTATAATAAAGAGCTCGATTCGTTTCCCAAACGAAGCCGAACTTCGAAAGGTGCGTTTAATTGCCACGATTTCCCTCCATAAAATCTGCCCGCGTCGCCCCGGCCATCACTTTATCCAAATCAATTTTGACCCTGGGCGGTGTTTATCTTTTTAGGGCTCAGCTCAACAGTTGGCCTGACTGACCCGCCCTGCTCAATGTACCACCCCGTGATTAAGCTTTTCAAGCCATCTGGCCTCCGGCGCCGGCGGCGGCCGATAGCCAGAGCATAGGTTGCCTGGACGCCATCTTCTCGTCTGCAAACGCACAACAGCGCCAGCCGACTCCCCACTATACGGGCCGCAGGCCGTTCGACGCGCAGCGACGAGCAGAGGCGGGATTTTGGTGGGAATAGACGTGGGTCCATGCCCTTTATATGCGGATCTGGACCGGACCATGCTTATCCTCTGAAGCGTCCAAGGTTAAGCTGTTCTTTCAGGCAGGACCCTGGACATCAGTCGACCTAGGCTCTTCGGCTGGCTGGGCTGAAGGGCAGTTGATTCAAATCAGTTCAGTTCAGGGTAACGAGGCTAGGTATGGGTTTAGCCTGGACGTTAATCCCCTGTACAGATGGTAGATCCTCCCTATTAGACCCCAAAACTCCCAGCCCTGGGCAGTTCAGGGGCGCCACGTTGCCATTCCAAAAATTCTTGCCGGGGCGGCCCTAGAAAAAATTCTAAAATTTATATATTTTTTATTGATTTTTAGAAAAATATAATCTATAATAGTATTTGTTAGATAGAGACGGAAAATGAGCAACACGACGGACATCCCGAGCAGCCTTAAGGCCGTGGCCTATATCAGGGTCAGTACGGGCAAGCAGAAAGACAAGTTTTCTGAGGACGTCCAGAAGAACGAAATCCAAAAATATGCCGATACCCATAAACCTCCACTTTCGGTCGTAGAAACATTTGAAGAGTCCCGGAGCGGTTTCCGACTTAAAGCACGGGTCCGATTCTACGACATGCTCGATTTTGTTCATGACAATAATATCGGCCATATCTTGTATTACATGACCAGCCGAGCCTCAAGAAACGATCTCGACTGGGCGGCCCTTAAGAGTCTCAGAGTTCGTCTCCACAATGTTACAAGCGGCAGGGCATTTACTCCTGGTCTAAAAGCTGACCGCAGGATTAAGAATCAAGAGGATGCTGAGGCCGTCAAGGCAGAATCCGAATCTATTAACACAAGTGATTTAGTCACCGCCGCCCAGGCCGAAAAAGTCGAACGCGGAGAGTATCCAGGCAGTCCGCCGCTCGGGTACCTTTGTGAACCCATTATGGTTGACGGGAAGCCCCTGATAGTTAAGGGCGAGATAAAGAATAGGACAATTGTTGATCCGGTCCAGGGGCCTCTCATGAAGAAGATGTTCGAGCTATGCGCGAGCGGCGAAGCGCGAAGTCTCCGGGACCTCAATTCCATCATGAAGAACCTTGGCCAGCGATCAAGGACTGGCCGAATCCTGACGCTCGAAGAAGTCCGTCGTTATCTGCGGACACCTTTCTATTACGGATGGTTCAAGTGGGGCGGCAAATTATACTCAAACAAAGGTACCTACGAGCCAATCATCAGCAAGGTCCTTTTCGATGAAGTCCAGGAAGTGCTCGATGGCCGGCGCATCTTTACTAAACGCGGTAGGGACTTCAAATATAAGGACCTCCTGACATGCGACTTTTGTGGCTGCAAGCTGGTTGGCGACCTTCACGAAAAGAAGAATAGGAAGACGGGCGAAAAGAGGCCTCTAATCTACTACAGGTGCACCGGAGGCAAGCGGACGGAATGGTATCAAGAACATTACAAGCTCCCAAAGTGCCCTTTGTATTATGGTCCGTATTATAAAGAAGAGGATATTGATCATTTTTTTGAGTTCGGCATCGGAACCCTATATGTTGACCCTGATACCTACGACTGGGTCCGAAGTCAGCTTGAGGAAGACGCTAAGAATCTGAAAACGTTGAACGCCCAGGAGATCACTGCCCTGAAAAAAGAACGTGCCCATAACGAGACGACGAGTGCAAATCTCGCCGAGGCAGTCGGGAATACAAGGAACGAGCGGGCCCGGGCCGTGTATGAGAAAAAGATCGACGGTCTTGAACTCCGCAACGCAGAGATTGAGGCCCGACTCGAAGAATTGGAAAAGGGAGAAGAGGCGGTTTCGCTCGACGAGATTAACGAAGTTTTAGAATTGTCTAAAGCATTGAAGGATAATTATTTAGCTGCGACACCAGAAAAACGGGCCATGCTCAATAAACTGATGTTTAGAACGGTAAGAATTACCAAGGAAGGCTACACCCCCGCCACTGAAGATGATGATCCATATCTTACGGAAGCCCCATTCTATTTTGTTTGGGAAGAACCGTTTAAGTCTCTCTGGGAGATCGGATTCATTCAGGGGATGTCAGAGGCCGAAGTCGAAGAGAGGGAAGAGGAGAAGGCCACGAAATCGGCCGAAATCAAAGAATGGCGGGGCCGACGAGACTCGAACTCGCGACCTCCGGCGTGACAGGCCGGCGTTCTAACCAGCTGAACTACGACCCCGCGACAGGCTGGCCTATTATAGAGAATTGCTCCCGGAGATTCAAGGTGCCGGGTTCCCCGACGGACCGGGTGGCCTCCGTTTGCCCGCGCCCCCAGGAAGGTTTATACTGATGGCAAACACTTTTCCCTCGTCGGCCGAGTGAAACGGAGGGGAAACATGGCAAAACTCAGCAGACAGCAAAAATTCCAGGCCAAGATCGACATCGAGATGGACCATATCAAGGCCCGTCTCATCGAGCTCCGGGCCAAGGCCAAGGAGGCCAAGCTCGACGCGCAGGTCGAGTTCGATAAGGGCCTCGACGCCCTCGACAAGGCCCAGGAAGATCTCAAGGCCAAGCTCGACGAGTGGGCCAAGGCAGGCAAAGAGGCCGGCAAAGACCTGAAGAAGGGAATCAAGCGCTCGGCTAAGCAGCTCAAGAAGTCGGTCAAGAAGGCCTACAAGAGTCTGACCTGACGGCAGCCGGGAACCGACGAGCGGCGCATCCGCCCTGTCGAACCCGGAATGAAAGTTTTTTTAATTAGCCGATCGCTAATTAAAGGATGATGCCTTTTCCTTTAATAATGGACGACGTAACAGGGGGAAGCTGCCCTCACATCCTCTCGAGGGCCGCGATCCGCTCCTTGTTCATCCCTGCTACACGGGAAACCGGGTCTTGATATATTCAGCTGCGCTTTCAGGTGACAGTTTAACACTACCGGGGCCGCTTCGGACATAGAAATCCCCTCTCTCGGCTTCTTCCATGCCCTTCCACTTCAGGAAGACCGGCTCCGGGCTCCTCTGGCAGCTGACCACGCACACCGTCTTGCCCTGGACGATCTGCGTCTTCGGATCGATGCACGTGCTGGCTCTTTCGCCAAGTCCGTTCCGGACCGCCTGGGCAAGATGCCGCATGAACTCGTCTTCGCTCTCGAATCCGTCCCGCTCGATGCCGGTAACCCTGCCGCTGTCCGCAACGCCGATCAGGAGGTCCCCGCCGGACGTATTCAGGAACGCGGCGATCGTTTTCAAGACGGCGTGCGTGATGAGCTTGTCGTCCTTCCTGTCTTCTTTCAGATTCCAGCGGAGGGTCGATTTGAATTCCAGAGTCTTCGATTCGCCCTGCTTGATCAACTCCTCCGCCTGCCTGTGGGCGCGCAGGTAGATATCGAACATGAAATCCCTCAGCGCCGCGCCGAAAGCCTGGTCGTCGGTGATCCGCTTGTAAAGGTCGAAGTTGGTGTCTACAATCTCCTGGATCGCGTCCTCGACCTTGTGGTCGAAGGTCAGCCGGATGTTCTCTCGCGTATTGACCCTGGCGCTCGCGTCGAGCCCGGCGTCCTCGTTAAGCTTCCTCAGGATCTGCCCGAGCGTCAGCCGGTGCTCCTCTCCGAGGTTCAAGCCGAACCGCTCGTTGAGCTCAGCAATGATCTGGGAGAGGGGTTCGAGAACTTCCGCCTCCTCTCCCCGCAGGTCCTTGGTCATGGAAGGGGCGAGCTGTCCCCCCTTGCGCTCCGGCGTGATCCTGCCGCTCCCGGTTTGCCGGATGCGATAGGATTCCATGTCGATATTCTGCTGGACCTCGCGCGGCAGGCTGTCCCGGTCGCCGGGGATGAGGCGCCTGAGGTGCCGAGAAAAGACATACAGTTTCTCGAGCTCCGCATCGGCAAAGGCCAGAACCTGGGCCAAGAATGCGTAGAGACGCACATAATCCGTCAGCTGGCCCCGGAAATCGTGCTTTTCCTCGTTCGCCATCTCGTCGAACCGCGTCCTTACCGGCTCGAGGACGGCATAAAGCTGATCTTGGGTCGCTTTCTTATCAAAATAGACCCCGGCGAATCGTTCGACGTCCGCCGGCGTGAAGACCGGGAAGGCCAGCAGTCTTGTCTGGATCTCATAAAGCAGGTTCGGGTCGGTCGCCTCCGACAGGAGCGTCGTCTCATAATAGGGCTCGAACGCGGCTCTGATGGCGTCGGCCTCGTTGGCGAAGTCGAGGACCATCGTGCCGCGCTTTTCCGGGTGGATCCGGTTGAGCCGCGACAGTGTCTGGACCGCGTTCACGCCGCCGAGCTTCTTATCGACATACATCGTCTGGAGGAGCGGCTGGTCGAATCCCGTCTGGAACTTATTCGCGCAAACGAGGAATCTGTACTCCGGCCGCTCGAAAGTCTTGGCTGTTTGCTTCTCTGAGAAGCCGTTCATCCCCGATTCCGTGTAGGATTGACCGCCGTCCGTGACCGTCCCGGAAAAGGCAACCAACGCTTTATAGGGGAGGTTCTTCTCGCGGAGATATCGGTCCAAGGTCAGCTTGAAACGGACGGCATGCAGGCGCGATCGGGTCACGATCATGGCCTTGGCCTTGCCGCCGATCTCGCTCGCCGCCTGGGCCGCAAAATGCTCGACCATGATCCGCACTTTTTCCGCTATCGCGTGTGGGTGGAGCTCAACGAACGCCTTGAGAAGGTACTGGGCCTTGCTCCTATCGTAGCGGGGGTCGTCCTCGACCTTCTTGAGGAGGCGCCAATAGGCCTTGTACGTCGTGTAATTCTCGAGGACGTCGAGGATGAAGCCCTCTTCGATCGCCTGCCGCATGGTGTAGAGATGGAACGGCGCGAACTTTCCATCATCCCGCCTGGTCCCGAAGAGCTCTAGAGTCTTGGCCTTGGGCGTCGCGGTGAAGGCGAAGAGCGAGAGGTTCGGCAGGCGGCCGCGCTTTTCCATGGCGGCCAGGATCGTCGCCTCGAGCTCCTCCTCGGGCGTCTCTGCGCCCGCCTCCTCCCTCTCGGCCGCTTCCAGGCTCCCGGCCGACAGGACCGACTTTAGACTTCTCGTGCTTTCCCCCGACTGCGAAGAATGGGCCTCGTCCACGAGCACGGCGAACCGATGTCCCGGCAACTCTCCGATCTCGTTGACGATGACCGGAAACTTCTGGAGGGTGGTGACAATGATCGTTTTTCCCGATTCGAGGGCTTCCTTGAGCTGGCGGGAGGTCTGGTCGATGTTCTCGACGACGCCGAGAGTCTGCTCGAACTGGCGCATGGTCGTTTGGAGCTGGCGGTCGAGGATACGCCGGTCGGTGACGACGACGATGGAATCGAAAACACGGCGGTCTTGCTCGTCGTGGAGCGTCGCCAGCCGGTGGGCCAGCCAGGCGATGGTGAAGCTTTTGCCGCTCCCGGCCGAATGCTGGATGAGGTAGCGCTGGCTGGTCCCCTTCCGCCGGGCGTCGGCGACCAGCCGCCGCACGGCATCAAGCTGCTGGTAGCGCGGGAAGATGAGTGTCCGCATCCCTGTCTTGCGTCCCCTCTCGTCCTCCTCTTCGATCTCATGGATGAACTGACGGATGAGGTCGAGGAAACTGTCGCGCGACCAGATCTTCTCCCAGAGATAGGCCGCCGGATATCCTTTTTGGGTCGGGGGAACGGGCGGGTTTCCGGCGCCGCCGAATTTGCCTTGGTTGAAGGGCAGGAAACGCGTCTTCGGACCGAGGAGCCGGGTTGTCACAAACACGAGGTCGGGGTCGACGGCAAAATGGGCTAGGCATCGGCCGTAGGCGAAGAGCGGCTCGCGGGGGTCGCGGTCGGTCTTGTATTGCTTGATAGCGTCCTCGACGGTCTGCCCCGTGAGCGGGTTCTTGAGCTCGGCTGTGAAAACGGGGACGCCGTTCAGGAAAACGGCCAGGTCGAGGCTCTGGGCCGTCTTTTCGCTGTAGCGGAGCTGACGGACGACGGCAAAAAGGTTCGCCGCATGGAGGCGCTGCAGGGTCTCGTTGAGCCCGCTCGATGGACGAAAATAGGCCAGCTGGAACTTGCAGCCCGAGTCCTTGAAGCCGTTCCGCAGGACGTCGAGCGTGCCGCGGCGCTCGATCTCGCGGCTGAGCCGCCTGAGGAACTGGTCCTTGACGGCCGCGCCGTAGTGCTGCTTGAGCTTGTCCCATTCCTTGGGCTGCGTGGCTAGGACAAAATCGATGACGTCCCGCGGCAGAAGGCAGAGGGACGCGTCATAGGCCTCCGGTGGGCGCTTAAGAAAGCGGCCCGGCGGGAATTCGCCGTAGGGCGCGGCCTCCTCGCGCACGCCGGGGGCTTGCTCCTGCTCGCAGGCGTCCGGGCCGAACCGCAGGAGCGCGCACTCGATCGTCTTTTCGAAGCTTCGTTCGGAGACTTCAACCATTCTCTGGCTCAGTACCCTGGCTCATCAGGTCGAGATATCTCTTATAAGCAAAGAGCCGCCTTCTCTTCTTTCCCGTGATCTCTTTGATGATCTTCGCTTTCTGCAGTGCTTCCAGCGTCTTTGAGATAGTCGGCGGAGATATCTTCGTTCTTTGGGCGAGAAAAGCGACGTTGGCAATCGGCCGATTTTGAAAAACCTGGTGAGTGCTTAGCGCAGAGCCCGCCTTCCGTCCCAGAGCACGGATGACCTCCCGGTCCTCGCTGCAAATATCGTTCAACCTGCGCGCGGTGGTCACCGCCCTCTCGGCCATCTCCCTGATCCCGGCCACGAAGAACCGCAACCAGGATTCCCAGTCCCCCTCGGCCCTGACTTTCATGAGCAGGTCGAAATATTGAGTTCTGTGTTGTTTGAAGTAGAGGCTTAAATAGAGGAGCGGGCGCTGCAGGACCCCCTCATGGCAAAGAAGCAACGTGATTAAGAGTCGGCCGATCCTGCCATTCCCATCGAGAAACGGATGGATCGTCTCGAACTGAACGTGCATGAGGGCGGCCTTGATCAAAACCGGACTTCTTTCGGGGATGTCATGAAGATACTTTTCCCAATCGCCCATCGCATCAGCGACGCGGTCAGGGGGCGGCGGGACATAGAGGGCATTGCCCGGCCTAGTGCCTTGGATCCAGTTCTGGGAGCGGCGGAAATCACCGGGATCTTTCTCATGGCCTCGACCCTTCGAGAGCAGGATCTTATGGATTTCTCTGACGAGCCGGTTCGAAAGCGGAAAGTCCCCGCGAAGCCGTTTGAGACCATGGTTTATAGCCGCGACATAGTTGGAGACTTCGACGACGTCATCAAGGGGCACGCCAGGAACTTCCTCCAACTCGAACAGGAGCAGGTCGGAAAGAGAGGATTTCGTCCCCTCGATTTGAGAGGAGAGAACGGCTTCCTTCCTGACATACATATAGAGAAACAAATTGATATCAGGGAGCATGGCCGCAATGGTATCCAAGCGTCCGAGGGAGAGGAGGGCTTGGTCAAGCTCTTCCCTGAGGACGGGATCGATCTCCAACGGAGGCTTCGGCGGAAGAGGAAACGGAACGAAGGCGCGGACCTCTCCGTCCCCGTCTTTCTGAATGACATATCCCCCTGTCAAGCCGCGGTTCATGACATTCTCTCTCGCCTCCGGCTAATTTAAGTTTCTTTAATAAGCCGGACGCTAATTAAAGGATAACGCCTTTTCCTTTAATTAGCAAGGGAATTAATATTGCCATGCTTCAAGATAGGGCCTGATGACGTTAGCTACCCGGCAGACCTTTGCAGAGTCATATATTTCTGAAACCGTCGCCTTTCTGGATCGAATGCAGTCCTTTCCTGCTTCAAGCGCGACATCCAGGCCGATCTTATTCCGGTACTTGAAGCAGTCGGCCACCGTCTTTGCCGGACTCGTTATCCGGAGTGTGGATCCGAGGATTTTGTGCTCCTCGACGCCATAAGCGAGAGACGCGTCGGAGAAGCGAACAAGTCTCACCAGGGTGCTGCTGATTCTCGGCTTCTTGGCTTTCCTGCCGATCGCGATCCAGACCTGGTATGGCTCCTGGGTTCCGATCTCGTGGAAGCGCAGGGCAGTGAGGAGACAGATAACTCCTCCGGGGACTTTCTTTGCCACCTCGAGGAGGCTGATATGCTCGGTTTCCGGCCCACCCGGGCGCATATAAAGGCCACGTTGAGCGCGCACAACTCGCCCCTTTTTTACAAGCCGCATTAGAGCAGTTCTAGGCAGGTTATGGGTCTTGAGGTCGCGAGGGCGGAGGAAGGCGTTGACTTTCAGGAGCTCGATGACCCTCTCCTCTTGAGTCATGACGCGCCGCACAGTATTACTAATTGTCGGCACTTATCAACAAGTGCCAACTAATTGTAACATCAGGGAACGGCCATTTCAAGGGAAAAAACATCTCTTAACTAAAGAAACTTTAATAGCCGCCATCCTTATTAAAGGATAACGGCATATCCTTTATTAACTATTACGGAGAAGTACTTAAAACGTCGATCTACCCTGCTTTGAGGATGAAGCTAAAGTATATGACCTTGCTTGTCATAAAGGTCATTCTACCTTAGAATATTTTTTCAGCAACGGCAAATGGCGAAAAAGCTGTCACCCGCCGCAGTAATCGCACTCAAAGAGGCACTCTGCGCGGCATACTGGTATAAGGATGACCTGCGAGCCTTTCTTCATCAGTGCCTCTCTAATCCGGCGGTCCTAGCAACTCTCAATTGGAGCAGCCACAAGCGCCAAATTGTCTCCGACTTGGTGGATTACCTGACCAAAAACCCAGCCAAGTACCTCGATGACCTAGAGAGACTTTGTTTTGAAACCTGCAATATCTCCAGCTTCCGCCATCTCGAACAACTTGAGGATGGAGCAAAGAAAGCCAACCGTGCTCGTACTGCTATAGCCCATCTTAAGAGCCTTGTTGAATCCCACGAATCGGCAAAGAAGGAAAACGAGGACCTCTTACGGCGACAAAAGAAGGCCGCGGATAAGCTAAGGGCAAATGCAGCAATGCGGAATAAGCTCGATGAACTGAGAGTTCGTTATACTTCGCTAGTAACGTGCTCGGAAGTTCAGGCACGAGGCTTCGAACTTGAAAAGCTAATGTACGATATGTTCAATCTCTTTGATTTGGACCCGAAATCCTCATTCCGTAAGAAGGGCGAGCAAATTGACGGAGCGTTCACTCTTGAAGGTACCGACTATCTTTTTGAAGCCAGGTGGCAACAGGATCTTGTGGGCGCGGAGGCCCTCGATGCCTTCTCGTCAAAGGTCAAGCGTAAATTGGAAAATACGTTAGGCGTCTTTCTATCGATAAATGGCTTTTCGTCGGACGGAGTTAGTGCTCACACTTCGGGCGGAGCTGTTATCATCCTGGTGGATGGCCAAGATCTTATGGCCGTTTTTGACCAGAGGATTGATCTCGTCAGCCTTCTTGTAAGAAAGAAGCGCCACGCGGCGCAAACCGGGAACATCTATTTGCGATTTCAGGATATCGATACGTAAAAAGTTGAGCATGGCAAAGATGCCCGACGAGAAAGTCCTTCAAACTGAAAACAGCGGAGCTCTATTCGGCCCTGATTCTGATTGGTGGCATAACGCACGCCTCAATGTTTTCGGAATTGACATTAACGCCTATGCAATTGGTTACCGGCAGGCTGCTGATTTCCTCGTAGAACGTGTTAGCCAAGAACGCAGGTATCAAGATACGCTGGTTTATCCAATTGCATTCCTCTACAGACAGTACTTGGGGTTACGATTAAAGCAACTGGTTCATCTAAGCAAAATCCTCTTAGATCATCCTCGCGCTGAACGCAATCTACATCACGGAATCCTCAAGTTGTGGCAAGAATATCGAGGAATTTTGGAAGAACTACACCCGGGCGAATATGCCGACGATTTCGATAAAATCGAGGTGCGCGTAGCCGAGTTTGATTATATAGATCCATCGTCCATAGCCTTTCGGTATCCAACAAATAAGGAGGGTGATCCATCTCTGGATGGTCTCAGTCATATAAACGTGCGAAAGCTGGCTGGGGCGCTTGGGGAAATTCCGCTAATCTTAGAGGGGGCGGCATCCGAGCTCGACAAGCTTCTCCAAGATAGGGTTGAAAGGGATTCATTGCCAGGAACCTAGAGGGTCGAATGCTTGATGGCTGCGATTAGGCTTTTGGAACGGAGTTCGGGAAGCGAAGGTTTTCTATTTTATAGGCTCTTAGGTTAGGGCTCCATCGAACCTCGCAAGAACTAGCTCACGCATTGCGAACGTCAATCTTGCCCCTGACCGCGGCAAGGATCAAGGCCGTTCGATATTCTCTTAAGAAGGCTACGGCTTCGGCTACCCTCGCTGTCAGAATGCTAATCTTGGCTGCAAATGAATTGATGTGTCTAGCAATATGACGCTGTTCGGTAAGGGAAGGAAGGCCAATAGGCATCTTTGCCAGCCGGCTAATATAGATATGCTTTATGGCAGTGCCGCCAGCTTCAAGTATCATCCTATTTTGATAAATCGCAGAGCGCAATAAGTACTGGATGAAACCTGTGTCTATTAAACTTGGATTAAATCGCAGAAGAGCTATTGACTGGTTTATGCATACTTGTGAGCCATCTGCGACTGCAACCCTTCCGAGCGTTCCGTCTTTGGTTAGAAGGATATCTCCCTCTCTAGGCCTACTCTTATCGGTCAATAAACCCTCATAGGCTTCAATTGTCGTATGCCGCGCATTTTCATAAAGCAGATTCCCGTCTCCTATGTCCAAGGCTGTGAGCATATAGGGGCCTTGCTCTGCCACAGGCATCGGATTGGTAAATCCATAGGTATACGTTGACAGGCATTGATTGAGTGGGACCACCTGCCAGCTCATGGGGATTATCCCAAGCCACTTGGCGCCGGAGTCCTTCATAGTAACATTGGGATCGAGGCCTTTGGTGACGGCATGGGTGATAAGGGCCATGCGCTCTTCTTGGAGCAGCTCTATGAGTTGCTCCTTTTTTTCGATCAGGGCATCGATCTTTGCTGTTTCACGGTCGAGGAAGTCCGTTATTTCTTGTTGCTCTCGAATACTAGGCGCGGGCATCATTAGGCAAGAGACGTCGTCCGCAGATACCGCATCGTATGTGCTCCCTTTTGCTATACTATCTAGCTAGGAACGGGCAATTTGAAGCGAATAACTACAATAACGCCTTTCTAGGACGGGGCCAAAGGGGCGTATTGCGCAGAGTCCACGTCCAATCCCATACTCACGATCTGCATAATTCAGGGCACCGACAGGCGCCCGAACCGAAATAAGGATATCTCCAGGGCCCGCAACCTTAGGTGGATAGGGGCAGAACGTATGCGCTGTTGGCTGTTTAGCTCCGAAATCTGCATTCCCTTGAAGGAATGGGAGTCCTTCACCAGACGTATTGACAATATCAGAGGGCGGAGATTGGCCCATATTAATTCGCGCTAAGTACTTTAAACGGCTTGGTTCCCAATGGCCCGGGATCGTCCCTAGCCATTCGGCGCCCGAGTCCTTGTATCGGGGATATGCCCGAAACCTCTTCCGCAGAGGTGCGAATCTTTCCTTAGCTGCTTCGACCATTTTATTCAATTTTTTTCGTAGCTTTTTATGAATAGCGATTTCGCTTTTTCGAGATCCTCACGAGAGCGTATGGTAATCTCAAAGTCCCCCGTTCCGTAATGGCCGACTTTGCTAACGTCCCGAGTAAATCCGGCCTCGAGAGCCGTTTCCCGTGGATCCAACTTCACAAAAACCGTTAAGCAGCCCTTTGCGGGATGGATTTCCAGACTTGCGAAGTTCTTAATTCTCCGGAATGCGATGTAATACTTCAGCACCTTCGCCTGTACATCATCCCCAAGGGCCAATAAGAAAGCCCGAACTTCCTCATAAAGATCTCGAAGGGGGCCCTGTAAATCGCCAAGCGTCTCGGAAATCGTCTTATACACATTTATCGAAGGCGTGCCGCGGCCGCCCTTTACGACGGGTTCTTGGGCACTCGTAGCATTAACGAGCTCAAAGAGAAGCAGGCCTTCCCCGAATTTTCTGTAGCGGATGAGCTCGATATTTCGGTTCATTTCCTGCACGGCCTGCTCATCATAGCGGGTGAAGTCGCCGGCAATACAAAGCAGGCGCGGAGCCGACCAATCTATCTCTTCAGCCGTCTTTTTTCCGAGTTTATCCATAACGAGAATCTTGAACTCGGCTTGGTGGTCCAATAGCCAATTCAGGTAAAAGAGACCCTGGTTGATTACGTTTTCGTTGGTCGCTCGCTTATATTCGATGATAACAGGGCATCCGTTCTCGTCTATGCCGAGCGAATCGACTCGCCCACGATGCTTAGGGCCCGTATTATATTCGCTAGCTAAAAAGCGAACGCCTAAGAGCGCTTCGAGGTTTCGCTCGATGGCGGTTTGTAGCGATTTTTCGAGAGCTGTCGCACTACCGAGAATCTCGCTCGCCTTGCCGTTGGACATCGCGAATAACTTAATATCGCTCATCTCTTTTCCTCCGTCGATCCCACCATTGTGATCTCGGCCAGCATTTGAACGATATCTTTCTCGATAGCACGGATATCTGCTTCGATTTCCTCGAGCGGGCGGGGCGGGACATACTTGTAGAAGTAGCGGTTGAAGTTGATCTCGCAGCCGACAAGGCCAACCAGGCAATCCTCGTGATCACGCCTCGCCGTGTCGATCCAGGCGTCGGGGACGTGGGGCTTGACCTCTCGGTTAAAGAACGCCCGGACGCTGGCCGGGACGCCGTCTCCGTCCGTGGGGTCAGGACCATTCGCAAGCGGGACGCTTTCAGTGTCCCGCAGCTCGGGATCAGGTTCGGGATTTCCGTCCTTGTCCCGGCAGATCCCCGCCGTCTCATCCCTTTCAGAAAGAGCGGAAAGGATGGCTTTGATGACGGGAGCGGAAAGTTTCAGCCCGGCCTTCTTAGACGCGGCGGATAGCACGCCGTTGAACTCCCCCCTGTCCTTGAAAATAGTGCCGGGCAGCGTTTTCAGCAGGGCGCGGATCGCCTCCTGGAGTTTCCGGCCCTCGGCCTGTCCCTTTGCGGCGGCGGCACCCTTCTTTTTCGATAGGGCGAGGCCTTGGAAGCCCTTTTCTTCCTCGAGCCGGGCGATCCGCGCCGGGCCGGCCTGGAAATTGAGCCGCAGGGGGCGCTCGACTGTGACCTTCCGGAACCCGAAATGCGTCGTCGGGTAGATCTTGACGAATTCGCCCTCTTCGAAGGCGCTCAGCAATCGCAGGATCTCGCTGGCCTTATCCAGGGGGATCTCCCGTCGTTTATCGCCGAGGCTCTTGCGCATCGGCGCCCAGAAGGACGTGGCGTCGATGAGCTGGACCTTGCCTCGCCGTTTAGGAGCCTTGCGGTTGGTGATGACCCAGATGTAAGTGGCGATGCCGGTGTTGTAGAACATCTGCTCGGGGACGGCGATCAGGGCCTCGAGCCAATCGTTCTCGAGGATCCACCGCCGGATCTCGTTCTCGCCGCTCCCCGCGTCGCCCGTGAAGAGAGGCGAGCCATTCATGATGATCGCCACGCGTGAACCCTCGTCCTTCGGCTCTTTCATGTGGGCGATCATATGGAGGAGGAACAGAAGTTGGCCGTCGCTGATCCGGGGCAAGCCGGGGCCGAAACGTCCGGCCAGGCCGCGCTCATGTTCGGTCGTGACGGCTTCCTCGTCGCGCTTCCAGTCCTTGCCGTAAGGAGGATTGGCGATGAGGTAGTCAAATGATCTACCGGCATGGCGGTCGTTTGATAACGTGCTGCCGAAGGCGATATTCTTGGCATCCCGGCCGGTCGGCTCCTTAATGAAGAGGTCGGATTTCGAGACGGCCCAGGTTTCCGGATTGACCTCCTGGCCAAAAAGATGGATGTCCGCCTCTGGATTGAGGGCTGAACGGATGATCTCGCCGTTCTTACGTACTCCGGAAGTAATGTGTTCCTTCGTGATCAGGAGCATGCCTCCCGAGCCGCAGCAGGGATCATAGACGGTGATGATGGCGCCTTTGCGGCGGATGCGGTCCTCATCGCCGGCCAATAGCAGGTCGACCATCAGGTGGACAACGTCGCGGGGGGTGAAATGCTCGCCGGGATTCTCGTTTAGCGCTTCGTTGAATTTGCGAATGAACTCCTCGAAGATCATACCCATGGTGGGATTGTCGACTTTGTCCGGGTGGAGGTTGATATTCTTGAAGCGCTCGAGGACCTGGAAGAGAAGGCCTGCCTCGTCAAGCTTGGAGATCGTATTGTCGAAGTCGAACTTCTCGAGGACCTCACGCATGTTGGAGCTGAATCCTGCGATATAGTTGCGCAAATTAGCGGCCAGGTGGGGGGCATCCTCCAAGAGTCGTTCGAAGTCATAGAGGGAGGTATTATAGAAGGCAAAACCAGCCGACTTTTCTAGTTGGCCGTCGAGATTTTCAAGCTTCTTTTTCTTGAGCTTCGCTTGGGTTTCAATTACTCGGGCCTTTGTGGGGGCAAGAACGCAGTCCAGCCGGCGCAGGACGGTGAGCGGGAGGATGACATCCTGGTACTTGCCGCGCTTAAACGTATCACGGATGAGGTCTGCGACGCCCCATATGAAGCTAACGATCTCGCTGTGGTTCATAGTGCCCACTCCACATGTCCGTCGCCAGGCATCGGCAGATTCGAGATATGAGGATATCCCCATGCCCGCGGCCAAGTCAACGCCGGGAAGCAGAAGAGAAGACGAATTCGGGCTGCTACATCCTCTCGAGGGCCGCGATCCGCTCTTCGATGGGCGGGTGGGTGCTGAAAAGTCTGTTCACAGCGCCCTTGACGTTCTTGAGGGGGTTGACGATGTAGAGGTGGGCCGTGGCTTTGTTGGCCTCTTTGAGAGGCTCGGTGTCGGCGGCGAGCTTGCGCAGGGCCGAGGCCAGCCCCGGCGGGTAGCGGGTCAGCATGGCCCCGCTCGCGTCGGCCAGGAACTCCCGTTTCCGGGAAACGGCGAGCTGGATGATGGTGGCGATGAGCGGCGAGAGCAGCGCCAGGAGGAGGCCGACGGCGACGAGGATTGCCCCCGCCCCGCTTCCTCCCCCGCGCTCCCGGCTCCGGCGCCGTCCGCCGCCCCAGAAAAAGCTCCGGAGCATCCAGTCGCTAAGCAGGGCCACGACGCCCGCCATGACCACGACGACAGTCTGGAGGCGGACGTCGTAGTTCTTGATATGCGACATCTCATGGGCTACGACGCCTTCGAGCTCGACGCGGTTCATTTTTTCGAGGAGCCCCTTCGTGACGCAGATGACGGCGTTCTGCGGGTTGCGCCCTGTGGCGAAGGCGTTCGGCGACGTGTCGTCGATGACGTAGCAGCGGGGCGTCGAGACGCCGGCCGCGATGGCCAGTCCCTCGACGACGTTATAGAGGTAAGGATATTCCTCCTTGGTCACGGGGCGGGCCTTGCTGATGGCGAGGACGATCTTGTCGCTCGAATAATATCCGGCGGCGGCCATGGCCATGGAGACAATGACGGCCAGGGCCAGGCCCCCTTTCCCCCATCCCGTGACGTATTCGAAAAACCAGGTCAGGAGGAAGATGAAGGCCATGAAGAAAACGACGAGCGCCGCCGACTTCCACTTGTTGCGGGAGATTTGCTCATACATCGCTGCTCTCGCCCTTCACTCCGGAGCACGGGGATGACGGCCGCGGCCCGAAGCGCCGCGCGAAGGCCACACTGCTTTCCTCAATAGCCCCGGAAAATTCGGAAATGAGTATTGTGTCCCCGAATTAGAAGCTGACCTTGACCGGGCCGCGGGCAACGTCCTCTTCGATCTGGAAGTAGTCGCGGGGTTTGAAGCTGAACATGCCGGCGATGATGTTCGAGGGGAAGACCTGCTGCCGCATGTTGAACTTCATGACGCTGTCGTTGTAGAACTGCCGGGCGTAGGCGACCTTGCTCTCCGTCCCGGCCAGCTCCTCCTGGAGCATCAGAAAGTTCTGGTTGGCCTTGAGGTCGGGGTAGTTCTCGGCGACCGCGAAGAGGGACTTCAACGCGCCCGCGAGGACGTTCTCGGCCTGGGATTGGTCCTTGACCGTTTGCGCGTTGACGGCCGCAGCCCGGGCCTGAGTCACCTTTTCGAAGACCTCGCGTTCGTGCTGGGCGTAGCCCTTGACCGTCTCCACCAGGTTCGGGATCAGGTCGTACCGGCGGCGGAGCTGGACGTCCACCTGGGACCAGGCGTTGTCGCAGCGGTTCCGCAGCGTGATCAGGCTGTTGTACATCCCGATGAACAGGAAGACGACAACCGCGATCAGGATGAGCAGAAGTACGAATGCGCCCATGGTTCTCTCCTTAACCGTCTAAAATCATCCGCCGCCCGGACCCCATGCGCCGGGGGCGACATTCCCGATGGCATTCCACGACTCGAAATTTCTCTCCTAAAGATACGGGCCGGCGCCTGAAAAATCAAGAGAAAACGACAGAAGGCCGATGCTCAATGCGCGCTCCCCGCTCACCATCGGTCGGTGCGGAACGGCGAGGCCGGCAGGCCCTCTTTGTTCGCCAGGTTGGGGACGGCGAGCTGGCTCCAGCCGAACCGGACGGCCTCGGGCGCCGCGACCTTGGGGCTGTGCACGACGACCGCATCCCCCGAGATCTCAGCCTCGGCCCGGTAGAAAATATGGTCGTCGCCGGCGATCTCGAACCACGTCGGCGGCTGCCCGTCGTTCGTGACGAGCCCTCCCCCGACATCATCGAAGGTGATCCTCGCCTTGTCCCCCTCGACGGTCATGGACTTGAACATCGGCCCGCAGTACACGAGGTCCTTCTCGCCGTAGGTCCTCGCCCGGGCCCAGAGCGCGAGGCGGGCCCCGACATCGATCTTGTCCGAGGGATGGATGTCGCCGAGGTTCGCGATGTCCGTCACAACGGCCATGCCCGTGTTTGGCAGGTGCATCACGTTCGCCTGGGCTTCCCAGAGAAGCGGCAGGCGGTAGATGTCGGGGACCGGGCTGCCCGCCATGTTCTTGTCGTAGCCGTAATTGAAGGGCGCGATCTGGACATAGTAGAAGGGGAAGTCGCCCTCGTTCCAGGCCTCGCGCCAGCCTTTGATCAGCGCCTCCATCTTCTTCTCGTAGAACAGCCCGTCGTTCCGGTTGTTCTCCCCTTGATACCAGATCGCCCCGCGGATGGAGAACGGCGTGAGGGCGTGGATCATCGCATTGTAGAGGGTCGTCGGCGCTTGGGGATCATTGAAGGGACTTTCCGGAAATTCGCCTTTCGCGGGCTCCGCCGGAAGCTCGGACCCGGTCCTGAGGGCCTTCTGCGCTTCGCGGGCCCAGGCCTCCCATGCCGGAAGCGCCCTTCCCAGCTTTTTCCGGTATTCTTCGTATTTCGCGAGCTGCTTGTCGAGCAGGGGCTTCGTCTCGGGGACCGCGGCGAAGCCGGCCGGCGCGGTCCAGGGCTCGATGTCCGTTCCGCCCCACGCCGATTCGATCAAGCCGACGGGAACGCCGAGCTTCTTGTGGAGGGCGAGACCGAAGTAATAGGCGACGGCGGAGAACGGCCGGACGGAGTCCGGGGCGCACGGCGCCCATTTGGCATCGACATCGTCTCCGGGCCGGTCGGAAGTACGCTTCGGGACCTGAAAGAGGCGGATCATCGGGTGGGATGCCCTCATGATCTCGGGGGTCGAGTTGGCCAGCCACTCCATAGCCCATTCCATGTTCGACTGCCCCGAGCACAGCCAGACCTCGCCGACGAGGATGTCCCGGATGACGGTCTCCGACCCTTTCTCGCCCCTGACCGTCATCTCGAGGGCGGGCCCTCCGACCTTGAGCGGATCGAACACGGCGCGCCACTTTCCGTCGGCCCCGGCCCTGACCTTCCTCTCCTGGTCCGCGAGCCGGACGGTCACCTGTTCGTTCTTTCCCGCCCATCCCCAGACCGCAGCCGGCTTGCCCTGCTGGATGACCATATGATCGCCGAAGACCGCGGGAAGCTTGACTTGCGCGGTCAGGCCGGCGGTCAGCACGAAACAGAGTAATGACAGGGAAACGACGCCCGCGAGGGCTATCTTGCGGCGGGTCATGAGTTCCTCCTCCTTCTCTGCGAACCGGATCGGGGGATCGCGAGCCAAAACATATCGCCCCGGAAAGGCCGTTGTCAAGGAGGGGGGATGGGCTATCCGGAAGGCGTCTCATCCGGTCCGGCCGAATAAAAATCCCATCCCCAAGTGCGCTCCCCCAAGACTGGCGACAGGCAGCCCGGATCACGACCGCGTCCACGATCTTAGAGCCGGTCCGGTGCGAGGCCGCCAGCACCCCGCCGGCCAGCGCTCCTGTGAAATATCCGCCCCCGCCGTCACGCCAGACAATAGGGCAGCGTCGCGGCGATGTCAAGAGCGGGGCGGAGGCGCAAACCGGCCAATTTTCAATTGACACTTTCCCGTACCGCATGATAGCATTGTCAGACCGAGAAGGAATGATTTAAACAACACTCGGCATTCATAAGGAGGTTATATTCAATGGCTACCTTGAAAGAGAAGTTTGCGGCCAAAATGGGCCCGATGAAGGACCGGGTCCAGAAGCTCAACAAGGAATTCGGGGAGGTCAACGTCTCCGGCGTCAACGTCGGCCAGATCATCGGCGGCGCCCGCGACGTGACGTGCATCCTCTGGGACACGTCGCTGCTTGACAAGTTCGAGGGCATCCGCTTCCGCGGCTTCAGCATCCCGGAGCTCAGGGAAAAGCTGCCCAAGGCCCCCGGCGGCACGGAACCGCTTCCCGAAGGCATCTTCTATCTCCTTCTCCTGGGCGAGATCCCCACCTCCGCGGACTGTGCAGCCATCACCGAGGAATGGCGGAAGCGCAGCGTCCTGCCCCAGTACCTCATCGACGTGATGAACACCGTCCCGAAGGACACGCATCCGATGACCCAGTTCTCGCTGGCCATCCTCCAGCTCCAGAGGGAATCGGAGTTCGCCCAGCGCTACCGCGAGAAAATGCCCAAGGGCCAGTACTGGGATCCGACCTACGAAGACGTCATGAACCTCCTGGCCAAACTTCCGAACATTGCCGCTTACATCTACCGCCGCATGTATAAGGGCGGCAAACACATCGCCCCCGACCCGAAGCTCGACTGGGGCGCCAACATGGCCCACATGCTGGGCGTCAGCAAGGACCCGACCTTCTTGGAGCTGATGCGGCTCTACCTTGTCATCCACAGCGACCACGAGGGCGGAAACGTCTCGGCGCATACGACCCACCTGGTCGGCTCGGCCCTGTCCGACGCTTATTATTCCCTGTCCGCCGGCATGAACGGCCTGGCCGGACCGCTCCACGGGCTCGCCAACCAGGAAGTGCTCCTCTGGATCGTGGACCTGATGAAGGAGCTCGGCGGCGTTCCCTCCAAGGAGCAGCTCGAGAAATACATGTGGGACACCCTGAACGGCGGGCGCGTCATCCCCGGCTACGGCCACGCCGTCCTCCGCAAGACCGACCCCCGCTACATCGCCCAGAGAGAATTCGCGCTCAAGCACCTGCCGAATTACGACCTCTTCAAGGTCGTCAGCCTGGTCTACGAAGTGGCTCCCGACGTCCTGACGAAGCACGGCAAGACCAAGAACCCTTGGCCGAACGTCGACGCGCACTCCGGCGTCCTGCTCGATTATTACGGGGTCAAAGAACACGACTTCTACACGGTGTTCTTCGGCGTGTCGCGCGCCCTCGGCGTCCTCGCCCAGCTCGTCTGGGACCGCGCCCTCGGCCTGGCCATCGAGCGGCCGAAGTCCGTCACGACGGAGTGGCTGGAAAACTACATCAAGGAGAATCCCCCCGCGAAGAAGTAACCGGACTTACCGCGACGAACCGCAAGGGCCGCCCGTCCGCAAGGACGGCGGCTCTTTTTTTGTGCGGAGGGACGCCCGCCCCGGACCTATTCTTCCGCCATATGAGGATAGGTGAAATCGCGCGGCGGGCTGAAGTTCTCCTTGATGGCTCTCGGGCTCGTCCAGCGCAGCAGGTTGAAATAGCCCCCTGCTTTGTCGTTCGTACCGCTCATCCGGCCGCCGCCGAACGGCTGCTGGCCGACGACGGCGCCGGTGGGCTTGTCGTTGATGTAGATATTGCCGGCGGCCTGGGCCAGCCCGTCGAGCGCCAGGCGGATCAGGCTCCGGTTTTTGCCGAAGACCGAGCCGGTCAGGGCATAGGGACTCGTCCCGTCGACGAGCTCGAGCGTCTCTGCGAAGGCCGCATCGTCGTAGACGTAAACGGTGAGCACGGGGCCGAAGATCTCCTCCTCCATCCCCCGGAACTTCGGGTTTGACGTCGTGACGACCGTCGGCCGGATGAAATACCCCGTCCTGTCGTCGCACTCCCCTCCGATGACGACCTCCGCCTCGGGAGACAAGCGGGCGTAGGCGATATAGCCGGCGATCCGGTCGTAGGCCGTCCGGTCGATGACGGCGCCCATGAACGTGCGGAAATCGGCGACGTCGCCGACACGGGCCTCGGCGGCCATGTGCGCCATTCTATCCCTGAGACCGGGCCAGAGGGATTTCGGGATATAGGCCCGGCTCGCGGCCGAGCATTTCTGGCCCTGGTACTCGTAGGCCCCCCGGAACATGGCTACGGCAAGCTCGTCGGGGTCCGCGTCCGGGCAGGCCAGGATGAAGTCCTTCCCCCCGGTCTCGCCGACCAGCCGCGGGTAGTTCCGGTAGATTCTCTTCTCAAGGTTCCCGGCAACGCGCAGCCAGATGGAAATGAAGGTTGCCGTCGAGCCCGTGAAGTGCACGCCGGCGAGGTCGCGGTGGTCGAGTGCGGGACCGGCAATCTCCGGGCCCGGCCCGGGGACCATGTTGATGACGCCGTCGGGCAAGCCCGCCTCGAGGAGAATCCGCATGAAATGGTGCGCGCTGAGGACGGCGTTGCTCGCCGGCTTCCAGACGACGGTGTTGCCCATCATGGCCGGGGCCGTGGGCAGATTGCCGGAGATGGACATGAAGTTGAACGGCGCGACGGCGAAGACGAAACCGTCGAGGGGCCGGTACTCAAGCTTGTTCCAGGCGCCCGCCGGATTGCCCTCGGGCTGCCCGGAGTAGATCCGGCAGACGTAGGAAACGTTGAAGCGCAGGTAATCGGCGAGTTCGCAGACCGCGTCGATCTCGGCCTGGTAGACGGTCTTGCTCTGGCCGAGCATCGTCGCGGCGTTCATCACATAGCGGTGGGGGCCGGTGAGGAGGTCGGCGGCCTTGAGGAAGATGGCGGCCTTATCCTCCCACGGCATCCGCTCCCAGGCCGGCCGAGCGGCAAGGGCAGCGGCGATCGCTTTCCGGGCGTCTGCGGAGCTTCCGGCATGGTAGACCCCGAGCGGCCTCGCGTGATCATGAGGGCAGGGGATCGGAGCCGTCCTGCCCGTCCGGGCCTCCCGCCCCCCGATGACAAGCGGCACCTCTACGGGGTGGCCGGCCTGGCGCTCGAGCTCCTTCTTTAGGAGCCTTTTTTCCTCCGAGCCCGGATCGTAGCTCTTGACGGGCTCGTTCACCGGCTTCGGCGTGACGAATCTTCCGTATGACATCGTTCCCTCCTTCCCGTCGCGACGCTCACAACTATACAGCTTTCCCATTTCGCCTCAAAATCAAAGGGGCCGCCTCGGGCCGGCCGATCCGCGCTCCGGTCCGTTTCATTGGTACGCCGGCTATGCTATACTTGAACGGTCGCCAAACCCGCCTAGGAGGCGTTCTCATGGAATACCGGATCGGCCTGATCGGCTGTGGGACCGTCGGCCAGGGGCTCCTCGAAATCCTGGACAGGAAGAAGGAATTCCTCCGCGACGCCCACGATTTCGAGGCCCGGGTCGTGGCCATCTCGGACAAGCTCAAAGGCACGCTGGTCATCCCGGAGGGGATCGATATCCCCCTCGTCCTCGGCCTCCTCGGACGGGGCCGGAGCCTCTCCGACTACCCGAAAGCGAAACCCGGACAGGCCGAACCCCTCGACCCCCTGGATATGATCGAGAAGACCGACGCCCAGATCATCGCCGAGCTAACGTATACGGACATCAAGACCGCCGAGCCGGCCACGAGCTACATCAAGAAGGCCCTGCGGACAGGCAAGCACGTCGTCACTTCCAACAAGGGCCCGGCCGCCCTGCATTACCGCGAACTCAGGGAACTCGCCCGCCAGAACGGGCTCCAATTCAGGATCGAGGGGACGGTCATGAGCGGAACGCCGGTATTCCACCTGGCCGAATGCGGCCTCTCCGGAAACGACATCCGCGAAGTCAAGGGGATCCTCAACGGGACGACGAACTTCATCCTGACCAAGATGGAGACCGAGGGCATGGACTACGCCGACGCGCTCAAGCTCGCCCAGAAACTCGGCTACGCGGAGGCTGACCCGACGGCCGACGTCGAGGGCTTCGATGCCCTGGCCAAGGTCGTCATCCTCGCCAACGTCCTCCTCGGCGGCGCGCTCAAGACATCGGATGTGGTTCGCCAGGGCATCTCGTCCATCACCAAGGCCGACGTCGCAGCGGCTAAAGCGTCCGGTTTACGCTACAAGCTCATCGCCCAGGCGAAAAAGGAGGCCGGGACGATCGCCGCCTCCGTCGCGCCGCAAAAGCTCCCGCTCTCCGATCCCCTGGCCGGCGTCATGGGGGCCCAGAACGCTCTGAGCCTCGAAACGGACCTCATGGGGAAGATCACGATCCAGGGGGCCGGGGCCGGCAAGACGGAGACCGGCTTCTCGATCCTCTCGGACATGCTGGCCATCGCCCGCCGGCGGGGAGCGGAGTCTTCGAAGCGACCATGAAAAGTGACGCGGAGCGGCTCGGAGCGTCACTTTTCAGAAATATTCGCGCAATCCTTTTGCGCCTCGGGAGGCCCCGCCACCGCCCAAAGCTTTGATCCATTGACAGGACTCGCACACGTTTAGGCGCTTGACTCGGGCCCTCGTTCCTTTATATCCTAAAAAATGAAAATAGCCGTGGTTACGGCCGGTTTCAGATCGTTCTATCTCGGTACGAATGTCAATCTGTCATCTTGATAAAATGGAGGATTCATGAGTCCCGCCCAAGCCTACCGGCCCGGAGTTCAGAAGTACGTCGACGCCGCGCAGAAGCTCCTGGCCGAGCGGAAGGCCGCTGTGACGCGGATGAAGGCGATGAAATTCGATACCATCGCCGTCCACGGCCTTTACACGGTCGAGGAGTCGCTCGGCCGGAACCAGGGGGCCGTGATCGAGCCCCTTTATCTTTCGGCGTCCCAGGCCTACGCCGACTCCGACGAGCTCGAGGCGGCTCTCGCCTATCTTGTCCCGACCTGGTGCTACACCCGGATCGCCAACCCGACGACCTACTACCTGGAATGGGTTTTGGCGCTCCTCGAGGGATACCGGACCGGCTGCGACACGTCGTGCGTCGTGACCGCTTCCGGTATGTCCGCGATCATGTCCGCGGCGGACCCCCTTCTCGTCAAGCAGAAGGACGGGCCCGAGCGAATCAATTTCGTTTCCTGCATTCAGGTTTACGGCGGGACGTTCCAGCAGTTTTCCGTCCGCAAGATGAAGGAACGCGGCCCCGAGGTCCGGTGGGTCCAGCATCCCTGGGACATAGAGGACTGGAAAACGAAGATCGACGAGGACACGCGCTTTCTCTACATGGAGATGCCCTCCAACCCTCAGCAGTCCTTCAGCGACATCAGGGCCCTGGCGGACCTCGCCCACTCCTGGGAGATCCCGCTCATCATCGACGCGACCTGCGCGACCCCGGCCCTGATGCGGCCCATCGCCCACGGCGCGGACATCGTCGTCCACTCCCTGACGAAATCGATCACCATGGGCGGCTTCGCCATCGGCGGCGCCCTCATCAGCCGGAACCCGATCGTGACCAAGGTCAAGAACGACAACCCGCTGTTCAAGGAGAGCTTCGCCGAATATGTGAAATTCCTGCCCTACCGGGACAACGGGCCGGCCTCCTCGCCCGTCAACGCGATCTTCGCCCTGAACGATCTCCGGACCCTGCGCTCCAAGATGGACCTCGTGAGCTCAAACTGCCAGGCCGTCGCCGAGTACCTGCAGTTCCATCCCAAGGTCTACCAGGTCGACTACCTGGGCCTGCCGAGCTACCATCTTCATAAGATCGCCCAAAAATACATGAAGCTCGTCGATTCCGACGACGGCCAGGGCCGCGAGGTCAACCGCTACGGCCACCTGATGGGCTTCCGCGTCGACGGCCCGCCCGAGAGCGCCCGCAAAGTCTTCGACAATCTCAGGATGATCTACCGGGCCACGGACCTCGGCCGGATCAAGAGCGTCGCCACGATCCCCGCGATCTCGACGCATCAACAGCAGGGCGAGGAAGCGCGCAAAGCAGCCGACGTCCCGCCCCAGCTCATCCGCCTTTGTGTCGGCGGCGAGCACCCCGACGACATCATCGGTGATCTCGACCAGGCTCTGAAGTCCATCGGGTGAGCCGCGGCCGTGCCGCGCCCTGCCGGGCCGGCGGCTCCCCGTATCGTCCTAGGACTTCGGCAGATACCAGCAGATGACCTTGGGTTCGGTCATCTCCTGAAGGGCGAATTTGACGCCCTCGCGCCCGAGGCCGGAGTTCTTGATGCCTCCGAACGGCATGGAATCCAGGCGGTAGTCCGTCGAATCGTTGATCATGACCCCGCCGCAGTCCAGGCCGTAGGCCAGCTTGAACGCCATATCCACGTCCCTCGTGAACACGGCGGCCTGGAGGCCGTAATCGATGCTGTTCGCCTCGGCCAGGGCCTCGTCCGCATCCGCCACGGAGTAGAGATTGACGGTCGGGCCGAAGACCTCTTCGGCATGGACCCGGGCGGTCTTCGGCACGTTCTCCAGGACGGTCGGCTCGAGGAGCGCGGCCTGGCGCCGCCCTCCCGCCAGGACCCTGGCGCCGGCCTTCTCGGCTTCGCGAATCCACCCTTCCAGCCGCTTGGCCGCGCCCTCGGTGATCATCGGCCCCATGTCCGTCTCTTCCTTGAGCTTGTCGCCAATCTTGTAACCCTTGGTGATCTCAACGAAGCGCTTCTTGAACGGCTCGTAGACGTCCCGGTGAATGTAGATGCGCTGGACGCCGATGCAGTTCTGGCCAGCGGCCCAGAAGGCCCCCGAGACGCAGGTCTCCGCCGCCCATGCCAGGTCCGCGTCCTTCCAGACGATGACGGGCGAGTTGGACCCCAACTCCAGGCCGACTTTTTTCAGGCCGGCGATCTTGATGATCCGCAGCCCCGCTTCGACGCCGCCGGTGAAAGAGATCATGCGCGGCCGTGGATCGGCGGCCATCGCGTCGCCGATCTCGCCGCCGAACCCGGTGACCACCTGCATGACGAGCGGGGGGAGGCCTGCCTCCATGAACGCTTCGACGAGCTTGATCCCGGACAGTGGAGTCACGGTGGCAGGCTTGAGGACCACGGAGTTGCCCGCCGCGACGGCCGGGCCGAGCTTGTGGGCGACCAGGTTCAGGGGGTCGTTGAAGGGCGTGATGGCCAGGACGACACCGATGGGCACCCGCTCATAATAACCGCGCCGTTTCTCCCCGCCGGGAAACGAGCTGAAGGGGATGGTCTCGCCCTGGATGCGTTTGGCCTCCTCGGCCGAAACCGTGAGCGTGTTGACGCACCGCCTCGCCTCCTTGCGGGCCTCGCGGATGGTCTTGGAGCCCTCCCTGGCGATCGTCGAGGCGAAGTCCTCAAGCCGGCCCTCCACGATCCTGGCGGTCTTGATCAGGATCTGGGCCCTGTCGTAAACGGTCATCTTCCGGGCGGTTTCGAAGCCCCGGACCGCGGCGGCCATGGCGGCGTCCACATCGCCCGTGGTCGCGCGGGGGACCGTATCGATCAGAGAATCATCAAAGGGGTCCCGGACCTCGATCTTTTCGCGGCGGTCCACCCACTTGCCGCCGAGCAGCATCTTCATGATTGGCTCTCCTCGCAGAATAAGCAGACATCAGCCGACGAACGATGTCTCGCGATGACGAGGGAATACTACCGGCTGCCCGCCTGCATTGTCAAGAACGCCGACGCCTCGGACGGCCGGCCCGGAAACGGCGCGCGGAGCAGGTCCCGGCCGATGCCGCGCGGTTGAATTCCCCGTTCACTTCCTTTACAATCGGGCCGATGGAAAAGATGCGGATCCGCGGCGGCCCCGACCTCCGCCTGAAGGGCAAAGTGCGGATCAGCGGGGCCAAGAACGCGGCCCTCCCCGCCATCGCCGCCGGCCTTCTGACCAGCGGGGAGATCCGGCTGACGAACGTGCCGCGCGTCAAGGACGTGCACACCATCCTGACGCTGATCGAGCAGCTCGGCGGATCGGCGACCCTCGACGGCGGCTCGGTCTCCGTGCGCGTCCCCAGGATCACCTCCGACGAAGCCTCCTACGAGCTCGTGCGGGCGATGCGCGCTTCCGTCCTCGTCCTCGGGCCCCTCCTGGCCAGGTTCGGCAAGGCGGCCGTCGCCCTGCCCGGCGGCTGCGCTATCGGGTCCCGGCCTGTAGACCTTCACATCGGCGGCCTGCAGAAGCTCGGCGCGAAGATCTCGCTCGAGCACGGCTACATCCAGGCCCAGGCCGAGAGACTCTGCGGCGCTGTGATCGAGTTCGAAAAGAAGACCGTGACCGGCACGGAGAACCTCCTCATGGCCGCGGCCCTGGCCCGGGGCGAGACGGTCCTGAAGAACTGCGCCATCGAGCCGGAGGTGACCGACCTCGCGGTCCTCCTGAACAAGATGGGGGCGCGGATCGAATGGGTCGGGGACGATACCGCCCGCATCGAGGGCGTGGGCGAGCTCGCCGGGGCGGAGCATGCGATCATCCCCGACCGGATCGAGGCGGGCACGTTCCTCGTCGCCGGGGCCCTGACCGGCGGGGACGTTCTCCTGACCGGCGTCGAGCCCGTCCACGTCCGGACGGTCATCGATAAGCTCTGCGCTTCCGGGGCCGTCATCGAATCCGAGGGCGACGACGCCCTCCGCGTCTACGGCAGCCGGGAGATCAAGCCTCAGGACGTCACGACGTCGCCCTATCCCGGCTTTCCCACGGACATGCAGGCTCAGTTCATGGTCCTGATGACGCAGGCCCAGGGGACGTCCATCATCACCGAGACGATCTTCGACCGGCGCTTCTCGCACGTCAACGAGCTCCTGCGGCTGGGGGCAGCGATCGAAGTCCAGGGGGACAAGGCCGTCGTCCGGGGCAAGACGCTGCTGTCCGGGGCCGAGGTCACGGCCACCGACCTCCGCGCCTCCGCGTCCCTTGTCCTGGCCGGGCTCATCGCCTCCGGGGAGACCGTACTCAGCGAGATCGAGCACCTCGATCGCGGCTACGAGAGGCTCGAGGAGAAACTCCGCGACCTGGGCGCCTCGGTCGAGAGGTTCGCCGGCTGAGAGGAGGAATCATGGACGATTGCCTGTTCTGCCGCATCGTGAAAAAAGAGATCCCGGCGAAGATCGTCTACGAGGACGCTAAGTTTCTGGCCTTCGAGGACATCCGGCCCCAGGCGCCCGTCCACATCCTCATCATCCCCAAGGACCATTTCGCCTCGCTCAACGAAACTCCCGCCGGAGCCGAAGCCCTGCTCGGCGAGATGCTCCTGCGCGCCCGGGAGATCGCCCGGGAAAAGCGCGTGGCGTCGAGCGGCTACCGAATTGTCCTCAACACCGCCCGGGACTCCGGCCAGGAGGTTCTGCACATCCACCTGCACGTCCTCGGCGGGCGACGGATGGGCTGGCCTCCCGGCTGAGGCCCCGGGCCTGCACGGCCGCCTCCCATGGCCTACTTGATCGACGGCAACAACCTGCTCGGCCGGATCGCCCCGCACGAGCTCAAGGAGCGCGGGGCGCGCGAAGGGCTCGTCGGCCGGCTTCTCGCCTTCCAGAAGGTGACGCGCGCACGCATCTTTCTGGTTTTCGACGGCAATCCCGAGCCCGATCCGACGTCCGCGGCGCTCAACCCCAAGTTCACGGTCCTCTTTCCTGGCGAGGGGCAGAGCGCCGACGACGTCATCCGGGAGGTCATCGGCCGCCTAACGGACCGCCGGAGGTTTTTTGTCGTCAGCTCGGACCGCGACATCCGGGAATTCGCCAAGGCGAGCGGCGTGACGCCGCTCGCGTCTGAGGCCTTCGCCCGGGAGCTCAAAGAGGCCCTAAAGGAAAGGAAGAAGCAGAGGGAGCTGGAGAAGCGGACCGACGCGCCTTCGCCCCTCGAGGTCGACCTTTGGGACGAGGTCTTCAAGTCGAAGTCATGACGAGCTTTTCCGTGATCGGGGCGGGCCGCGTCGGAACGTCCCTGGCGTTAGCCCTGACCGGAAAGGGATGGGTCCTGAAGGTCGTCGCCGACCGTGATCCGGCGGCGGCGCGGGAGGCCCGGAAAGCGGTCGGCCGGGGCGTCGCTACGGCGGATATCCGCCGCGCGGCCCGCGGAGCGGATATCGTGTTCGTCTGCGTCCCGGACGACGCCGTGAAAGCCGTGGCCGGAAAGCTGGCCCGTGCGGACGCGAAATGGCCGGGCCGCGTCGTGTTCCATACGAGCGGCCTTCTTCCGGCCGCGGCCCTCGAGCCTCTGCGCCGGAAGGGCGCCGCGACGGCCTCCCTGCATCCCGTCCGGTCCTTTCCCGGGAAAAAGGACGGCGGACACCTCTTCCGGGGGATCTTTTGGGGGCTCGAAGGCGAAGGGAAGGCTGTCAGGACCGGCCGGGCGGTGGCCCGGCTCCTCGGCGGGCGGGCGATCGTGATCAAGGAAAAGGACAAACCCCTCTATCACGCCGCCTGCAGCCTGGCGTCGAACGCGCTCGTGTCTCTCGAAAGCCTCGCCGCGGCCCTCCTCGAAAGCACGGGGATCGAGCGAAAAACAGCCGAGGCGGTCCTTGTCCCTCTCGTTCAAGGAACTTTACAGAACGTAAAAAAAATTGGCCTGGCCGGGGCCCTGACCGGCCCGGTTTCGCGGGGCGACGTGCGCACCGTCCGCGAACATCTTGCGGCCTTGGACCCATATCCCGCCCAGGAAAGAATCTATGTCGCCCTCGCGAAAGAGGCGATCCGGCTGATTCCGGGAAACAGGGTCCCGGCGGGCAGGATCAGAGCATTGAAGCGGTTGCTGGAAGGTAAACGACCTCCTCTTCCAGACGCACGCCGGACATCGCGAAGACGCGTTCTTTGAGCTTCCGGGCGAGGAGAAGGACGTCGCCCGAGCGGGCCCGGCCCGTGTTGATGATGAAATTACAGTGACCTTCATAGACGGCGGCGCCGCCGACGGTCATCCCCCGGGCGCCGGCCTGCTCGAGAAGCCTGCCGGCCGCCACTCTCTCTCCCCCGGGCGCACAGGGATTCTTGAAAAAGCTCCCGGCGCAGGCCGTCCCCCAGGGAGGGTGTTTGGCCCTCCGTTTCTCCAGGTAGTCCTTGACGGTGTTATCCGAGGCCTTCGGATCGCCGGGAGAGGCCCTCAGAACGGCCCTGAGGACGACGGCACGGTCCCTCTGCAGGAAGGACCTCCGGTATCCGAAGCCGAGGTCCTCGCGGCCGAGCACTCTCTCGCCGCCGTTCGGGGCAAGAAGGACGGCTTCCTCGAGAAGCTCGCCGATGCTCTGGCCGAAGGCCCCGGCGTTTCCGCAGACGGCCCCCCCGACCGTTCCGGGGATCCCGGCCAGGAACTCGAGGCCGGCGAGGCCCCTGTCCAGTACGTCCTGGAGGAGAAGAAACAGGCTCGTGCCCGAAAGCGCGCTCAGCCGGCCTTCCCCGTATTGGATGCCCTCGGCCCTGTTCCTGATCATCAGGCCCCGGTATCCCTCATCGTCGAAAAGGATGTTGAAGCCGCCGCCGATAACGTAGAACGGGAATTTCTCCCGAGCGGCGACGGCGACGGCCCTCCTGAGATCCTCCTCCGCCCGGGCCTCGAAAAAGAAATCGGCCGGCCCGCCGATTCTGAAGTTCGAAAACTGCGCGAGGCCGACCCCTTCCCGCAACGGCCCTCCCGCCGTCTCGAGAAACGTCGCCCGGAACTCCTCGCGCCTGTCCATCGGGCGATATTATAGTGCATCGCCGGCGGGGAAGTAAAACGGGCCGAATGTCCACTGGGGAGGACACCGGCGCTCCCCGGCATCCCTCCCGCCAGCGTCAAAAGGGGGCTCACTCGGGGGCCGGCCGGCCCGGTTTTGTTGATTGGCATAAGAATTGCTATAATAACGGCGGCGTCGGGATTGTTGTTGACAACGGCAGAGCGGCGGGCTATCATTCTAAAAATTTCGTTGAGAGGTTCGGCATGAGAAAGACGATCGGCATCACGGCGTCCCTGTTATTCCTGTCCGTGGCCGTTTTCCTCGCGGCCCAGACGCCGGACGAGGAATATCTGAAGGCCATGCAGATCAAGGACCCGTGCCAGCAAGCCCAAGCGCTCGACGCCTACATCACGAATTTCGCCGACAAGGGCGGCCAGTACGACAACTATGCCTACGCCTATTATTGCCTGTGCGGGTGCGCGACAAAAAACGTTGAAAAGGCCGTCGCCTACGGCGAGAAGGCCCTCACCATGCCCGCCACGGACAACGACACCAAGCTCAAGATCTATTTCACCATTCCCCAGCTCTACGCCGCCGCCGGCCAGATGGACAAGGCCAACGCCGCGGCCCAGAAGATCATCGACCTCGGAAAGGCCAGCAATGACGCGGCCACCAAGACCAGGCTCGAGGCCTCGGGCTATGTCCTTCTCGGCCAATTCGCGGAAAAGGCGGGCGACTACGGCGCCGCCGCCAACGCTTACATCACGGCCTACGGCGTCGTCAAAGACCCGGGCATTAAGAAGCTCTTCGACGGCCTCGCCAGCACCCTTTACAAGAACCAGAGATACGCCGACGCCGAGAAAGTCTTCCGGCAGTTCTACGCCGCCGACCAGGGCCCCGAAAGCGCCGCCCTCCTCGGCCAGACGCTCTACAAGGAGGGCAAGATCGATGAGGCCCTGGCCGTCTACAAGAAAGCCTATGCCCGGAAGAGGACGGCCGCCCTCGCCCAGAACATCGCCATCATCCTCAACCAGCAGGTCAAGACCAACCCGGCTCTCAAGTCCGAGGCCATCAACGCCTTCATCCAGGCCGCGCTCCTCATCCCTTCCCAACAGAAGACGTACCTGGACGCAGCCAAGAGCCTCTACCTCAGCGACAGCCCCGACCTGGCCGCGATCAACGACAAGATCAAGGAGCACAACGTCGCCATCGAACAGCTGACCAACACGTACAACGACAAGTACGCCAGCAAGCCCGTGGACGAGCTCACGGCGAGCGACAAGGACACGATGCAGAAGCTCAAGGACGCCATCACCTCCGAGCAGGAGGCTATCACCCAGCTCCAGGGCCGGCTCAAGGACGTCCTTGACAAGTTCAACCAGCTCGTGGCCCAGGTCCGCACGAAGCTCGGCCGGTAAGGCCGTCGCGCCCTCCGGCGAGCGGGGGGCCGCGACGGGAAGTTTCGGATAAGGGAGGACCAGCGTGTCTTCCTCTCGCCCCCCGAAAGCGGCCAGGGATCGGGCGGACAAGCTCCGCCGCGAGATCCTCTACCACGAGAAGAAATACTACGTCGACAACGATCCCCAGATCTCCGACGGCGAGTTCGACCGGCTCGTCCGGGCGCTCCGCGACCTCGAGGCCCGCTACCCGGAACTCGTGACGCCCGAATCCCCCACGCAGCGGGTGGGAGAGAAGCCGGTCGAGGGGTTCCCGTCCGTCACCCACCGGACCCCGATGCTGAGCATCGACAACGTGTACGACGAAGACGAATTCCGCGAATTCGACGACCGCGTCCGCCGTCTTCTTCCCGGGAAGGCCGTCGCCTATGTGGCCGAGCTCAAAATCGACGGAGTCAGTATCTCCATCACCTATCGGGACGGCAAGTACGCCCGGGCGGTGACGCGCGGCGACGGCGTGCGGGGGGACGACGTCACGGCCAACGTCAAGACGCTCAAGGCCCTCCCCCTGGTCGTCGACGAGCGCCGCGAGGTCGAAGTCCGGGGGGAGGTCTACCTCCCTTTCGGATCGTTCCAGGCAATCAACCGCGAACGCGAGGACCAGGGCGAAAGCCTGTTCGCCAACCCCCGGAACGCGGCCGCGGGCTCGATCCGCCTTCTCGACCCCCGGCTCGTAGCGACGCGGAACCTGAGCGTGTTCCTGTACTATCTCTTTATCAACGGCCGGGAGGAGCCGACCCAATGGGCTGGCCTCCGCAAACTCGGCCGGCTCGGCTTCAGGATCAACCCGAACTCGCGCCTGTGCCCCACGCTCGAGGACGTCCTCGCCTATTACCGGGAATGGAAGGACAAGCGGGACGGGCTCGATTACGACGCGGACGGAATCGTCGTCAAAGTCGATGGGGCCGCCGAGCGTCAGACGCTGGGCGCGACGGCCAAAGCTCCCCGCTGGGCGATCGCCTTCAAGTTCCCGGCCCGCCAGGCGACGACGCGCATCCGGGAAATCATCGTCCAGGTGGGCCGAACGGGCGCGCTGACCCCGGTGGCGGTCCTCGAGCCTGTGAAGCTCTCCGGCACGACCATCAGCCGCTCCACCCTGCACAATGAGGACGAGATCCGCAGGAAGGATATCCGCGTCGGCGACACCGTCCTCATCGAGCGGAGCGGAGACGTCATCCCCAACGTCGTTTCGGTCATGAAGAAGCGCCGGACGGGAAAGGAGCGGCCGTTCGCCTGGCCCGGGCGCTGCCCCGCCTGCGGCTCGTCCGTCTTCAAGCCGGAGGGCGAGGTGATCTCGCGCTGCGTCAATCCGTCCTGTCCGGCGAAGATCCGGGAGTCCATCCTCCATTTCGCCTCCCGGCGGGCCATGGACATCGACGGCCTGGGGGAGGCCCTCGTCGACCAGCTGCTCGGAGCCGGCCTCCTCCGGACAATCCCGGACCTGTATGCCCTCACCTACGACCGGCTCATCGGGCTGGAGAGGATGGGTCCCAAGAGCTCGGAGAACCTCCTCGAGGAGATCGGGAAATCCAAGCGGCGGAACCTCTCGAGGCTCGTGTTCGCCCTCGGCATCCGCCATGTGGGGGAGCGGCTGGCCCAGGTTCTCGCGGAGCGCTTCCGCAGCCTCGACGCCCTGGCCGCCGCCCGGGCCGTGGAGCTGACGGAGGTCGAAGACGTCGGGCCCAAGGTGGCCGAGAGCGTCCTCTTTTTCTTCGCCCAGCCGGAGAACGTCGAGCTCGTCCGCAGGCTCAAGGAGGCGGGGCTGAATATGAAGGCCGGGGCGGAAAAGGCGGCCGGACCAAAGCCCCTGGCCGGGCAGGTGTTCGTGATCACGGGCGGGCTCTCCGGATTCACGCGGGAGGAGGCCCGGAGTGCGCTCGAGGCGCTCGGGGGGCGGGTCACGTCCTCGGTGACGGGGAAAACGACCTGCCTGATTGCGGGCGAATCCCCCGGCTCGAAGCTCGACGCGGCCCGCGAGCTCGGCGTCAGGGTCGTCGGCGAAAAGGAATTCCTGAAGATGATCGGCAGGTAGCGGCCGCTACTTTTTTTTCTTGAAGAAGCTCTGAAAATCCAGGGAGAAGAGCCCCTTCTTCTTTTTCGTCCCCAGGCCCATATCCTCGAGCTCGCGGCGGGCCTGGGCGTGCTCGGGATCGGCCTCCAGGGCTTTTTCGAACTGCCGGGCGGCCTTCGTCTGCAGGCCCTCGTTCTTGTAGAGAAACCCGAGACCCATGTAGCCCTCGGGGTTCCACGGTTCGAGCCGGATCGCGGTCTGGAAATCCGACTCCGCCTTCCGGACGTAGCTCGCGATCTTCGATTCGACCATGGCCAGGAGAAGGAAATAATCCGCCTTATCCCTCCTCAGCCGGATGGCTTCCTCCAGGAAGACGACGGCCTCGTCGTACCGCTCCATGCCGAAGAGCGTCTTCCCCTGGCGGAACTTGATGTCGGCCTTCTTGACCGAGTCCAGGGCCTCCTCCTGGCCCGCCGGCCCTCCGCTCGCGTCGTAAGCCGACCTCTTCTCCTTGTTGTTCAGGACCCGGTAGGCGTTGGTGATGGCGTCGAAGACCTCGTCGATCTGGTCTTTGAACTTCGCCGACTCGGCCCGGTCGAACCGGTCGGGGTGGAACCGCCGCGCCATCGCGAAATAAGCCTTCTTGACATCATCGTCGGTCGCCGTCTTGGCGATCTGGAGGAGTTGATAATAATTCTTCTGGGCCATGGTCTCGCGAAAGGCGGTGACTTCGGCGATCGCGGTGGACACGCCTCCCGCGGCCTTCTTCTCCGTCCCCGCGGCCGCAGGCTCCCGGGCCTCTTCCTTCTTTTTCAGGTCGACGAGGTCCAGACAATAGAACAGATAGAGGCTTTTCCAGAAGAAGTCCGGCGGCGCGGTGATCGTCCGCAGCACCGCCTCCGTCGTGTCCGTCCCCGTCACCTTGTCCAGGATCTCCTTCTCCTCCACGGTCAGGAGATAGGCGAAGGATTTCCTCTTAAGGAACGGGATCTGGCCCGCGAGGAAGGATTTGAGCGCCGGGTCGGGCTGCATCCGGCGGATCCCGTACTCGATGATGAACGGGATGCTGATCTTGGATTCCTCGGCCTGCAACACGAAATCCTCCCGCTCCTGGAAGACGATCTCCGCGTCAAAATAGGGGAAGATGTTGAGCGTGGTTTCGCGCATCTGGTAGGTCAGGGCATCCGAGAGGTCCTGCTCGGAGATGACCCCCCGGCTCTTCAGGACCTCCCCGATGTTCAGATTGGGCTCGACGAACTCGTCCATCGTGGCATGGGCGTCCTTCGAGATCCGCTCAAGTTTGTAAAGGACCTCACCGATCCGCTCCTCAGGAACGTTGGTTTTGACCTGGATGAGGGTCCCCTTCTGGAAGAAAAAATACTTCAGGATATCTTCCCGTTTGTAGATCAGGCGCCCGGATCTCTTGTTGAAATAAATATCCCTGAGGCTCAGCGCGATATGGTTCATCTCGGCGAAAACACTCCCTAGATAAGATGACTATAACCAAAACGCGAAGATTTTTCAACGGCGATTCGCCGCCCGCCCCAGGCGCGCCGCGTCCCTCCCCAGCCAAACCCGGACGGCCGATTGAAACGGGCCAGCGGTTTGTGATAGTTTTTGGCCTGTGAAAATTGTCCTGGCTCAGATCGCGCCGCACCTCGGCGACGTCGAGCGCAACCTCCGGCTCCATCTCGACATCATCGGCGAGGCCCGGCGCGAGAGGGCCGATCTCGTCGTTTTCCCGGAACTCAGCCTGACCGGCTACACCTTGAAGGACCTCACCGGGGACGTGGCCCTCGACCCGGGGGCCGACACACAAATCAGGAAGCTCGCGGCCGCGGCGCGCGGGCTCTCCCTCGTCATCGGCTTCATCGAGGAAAGGCCGGAAGAAAAAGGCCTTTTTTACAACTCGGCCGCCTTCCTTTCCGCCGGCCGGGTCCTTCATATCCACCGCAAGGTCTACCTCCCGACGAACGGCATGTTCGAGGAGGCGAAATTCTTCGCCCCGGGCCGGGATTTCCGTGTCTTTCCCGCTCCGTTCGGGAGGGCGGGCCTCCTCATCTGCCGGGAATTCCTCCACGCCGGCGCCGCCTACGCCCTCTTCGCCGGTGGGGCCGATGTCGTCATCGTCATCTCCGCCGCTCCGGGGCGCGGAATCTCGGACGGGGAGGCCTTCGAATCGAGCCGCATGTGGGAGCTCATGGGGGAGGCCCTTTCGACGTTTTCCACGATGTTCGTGGTCTACGCCAACAGGGTGGGGATCGAGGACGGCGTCTCCTTCGCCGGCGGCTCCTTCATCTATGCCCCCGGCGGAAGACTGCTGGCGCGGGCGGCCGACCTCGATTCCGAGCTCCTCGTCTGCCGAATCGACCTCACGGCCGTCCGGGAGGCCCGGGCCAGGTGGCCTTTCAAGCGGGATGAGAAGCCCGACATCATCATCCGATCCCTAGAGAGGGTCGTCCGTGCCCCTGAAGATTAATGCCGCGTTCACGGAGAGGGTCCTCGAGAATTTCATCCGGGAGGAGGTCGCCAAATCCGGCTTCCGGAAGGCGCTCGTGGGCCTTTCGGGAGGGCTGGACTCGACGGTCTGCGCCTTTCTCGCCGCGCGCGCCCTGGGAGCCGGAAATGTCCTCTGCCTGATCATGCCTTACCGGGATTCGTTCCCGGATGAGATCCGCGACGCGCAGTGCCTCGGCCGCATCCTGGGGATCCGGACCCGGACAATCGACATCGGCGCCCAGGTGGATGCCTACTTCGCCGCCCATCCGACGCGCAGCCGCGTCCTTCGGGGGAACAAAATGGCCCGGGAGCGGATGTCGATCCTCTACGATTTCTCGGCCCGGGAGAAAGCCCTCGTCCTCGGTACAAGCAACAAGACCGAGCTTCTCATCGGCTACGGGACCGTTTACGGCGATCTGGCGTGCGGCATCAATCCCATGGGGGACCTCTACAAGACGCAGGTCCGCCAGCTCGCCGGGCACCTGGGCGTGCCGGGATTCATCCTGAAGAAGACGCCCACGGCGGGGCTCTGGCTGGGCCAAACCGATGAACAGGAAATCGGCCTGCCCTACCCGGAGATCGACGAGATCCTCGAGGCCGTCGTGGAGCAGAGGAAATCCTCCGCGGCTCTGGCGGACGCGGCCTTCCGGAGGGAGACGGTTGATCGCGTCCTCCGGATGATCCGGAAATCGGAATTTAAAAGGAGGCTCCCGCCCGTCGCCAAACTCTCTACGAGGTCCGTCGGCCACGACTTCCTCTATCCGTACGACTGGGGGAAATAGTCCGTGGAAAGAGAATCCGGAGCGGGACGCCCCATCGGCCGCCTTTTCGTCGTCGCGACGCCCATCGGCAACCTCGAGGATATTACGCTCCGCGCTCTGCGCATCCTCAGCGAGGTCGAGGCCATCGCCTGCGAGGACACCCGGGAAACGGTCAAGGTCCTCGCCCGGCACGGGCTGCGGAAGCGCCTCATCAGCTATTTCCAGCCTCATGAGGGCCGGAAGCTCCCCGAGATCATCGGCCTCCTCAAGGCCGGGCGGGATGTCGCCCTGGTCTCGGACGCGGGCACGCCCGGAGTCTCCGACCCGGGCTTCCCCCTCATCCGCGAAGCCCTGAGAGAGGGGATCGCAGTTATCCCCGTCCCCGGCGCATCGGCAGCGACGGCGGCCCTCTCCGCCTCGGGCCTGCCGACCCACCGGTTCCTCTTCGCCGGGTTTCCGCCGCCGAAAAAGGCCGGACTCCTCAAGCTCCTGGTCCTCCTCAAAGGCGAGCCGGGCACTCTGGTGTTTTACGTTCCGACCCGCCGCCTGCCCGAGTTTCTTAAAGCGGCGCTCGAGACCTTGGGGGACCGGCGCGTCGTCATCGCCAGAGAGCTGACGAAGATTCACGAGGAATTCATCCGCGGGACGGCCGCGGAGCTCGTCGGTAAGCTGGGACCTGTTCGGCTTAAAGGGGAAGCCACAGTCCTGGTCGAGGGCTTAAAATAACATTTTGGCCACTGAAATGTGTAAAAAATGAAAATTTTATAAAAAATACTTGACAATGAGATACTAATATATTATATATATATCACACTAAAATAATTAACGCAGGAGGTTATTATGGCTATAGTCAGATGGGATCCCTTCAGGGACCTGGTGACTCTTCGGGAGAGAATGAACAGGCTTTTCGAGGACATGACCACCAGCCGGGGAGAGGAAAAGGATCTCGCCGCCGGGGCCTGGACGCCATCCGTCGACATCTATGAGACGGAAAACGAGGTGGTCCTGACCGCCGAGATTCCGGGAATCGAGGAGAAGGACATCGAGATCAAGGTCGAGGACAACACCCTGACCCTCAAGGGCGAGAGGAAGTTCGAGAAGGAGACCAAGGAGGAAAATTATCACCGGATCGAGCGGGCCTACGGGTCGTTCTACCGGTCGTTTACGCTGCCTGCGTACGTCGACCAGGATAAGATCGAAGCGGAACACGAGAACGGCGTCCTGCGAATCCACATGCCCAAGAGGGCCGAGCTGAAGCCGAGAAAGGTCAAGATCCTCAAGCCGACGGTGCCCGACAAGAGCAAGAAATAGGCCGGCGGATCTCCGGAGGAAAGGCGGCCTCCGCGGAGGCCGCCTTTTTTATGCCTGGGCCAGGGTCAGGGCCCGAACCTCTCCGGCTCCGGCCCTCCGGAGCTCCAGGCTGCATTCCCTCAGTGTCGAGCCCGTGGTGAAGACATCGTCGACCAGGATAAGGATCTTCCCTTCGACCTTCCGGGCTCCTCGGACGTCATAGGCCCCACGCACGTTCTCTTCCCGGCCCCGGCTCTCCAGCGATGTTTGCGGCGGCGCATTCCGGGTCTTCACCAGACAGCTGCCCAGAACTTCCAGGCCGCTCGCCCGCGCCAGCTCCCCGGCCAGCAGCCGGGACTGGTTGAAGCCCCGTTGCCGTTCCCGCCTTCGGTGCAGGGGGACGGGCACGAGATAATCCGCGCCCTCCCAGAGGGCTTTGTCGTCCCCCAGGGATTCCCGGGCGTAGCGGCCCAAGGCCCCGCTCAGGGCCGAAACGCGACGGTACTTGAACAACAAGATGATATCCTTTAAGACGCCGTCATAGCGGCCGCAGGACCGGTGAACCGAAAACGGCGGCAGACGCTCGAGGCACTGTCCGCAGAGATGGGATTCGCCGGCCCCCTCAAGAAATCGCCCGCATCGCGGGCAGATCGCTCCGCGGCGCGGGCTCAGCCGATCGAGGCATGACCGACAGACGATTCTCTCACCTGGACGTCCGAGTGCCCGTCCGCACAGGCGGCAAAACGAGGGGAAAAGGAGGAGCTCGATCGACCGGGCCAGGGCAGCCGCCCCGGCCCGCAGGGGCCTCGTCACAGGGACTTCGACTCTGCCTCGGCTTTCTCTTGGCAGTCGATGCAATAGGGGGTCCAGGGAAGGGCCTCGAGCCTCTTTCGTCCGATCTCCTGCTGGCAGAACTGGCAGATCCCGAATTCGTTCCGGTCGAGCCGCCGCAGCGCTTCGTCCACGAGAAGGAGCTGCTCTCTGTCGGCGTCCGAAAGGCTCAGGAGAAATTCCTTGGTATATGACGTTTCCGCCTTGTCGACAACATCCTGGGCGATATTGGTCTCCATCTCTTTGCTCTCGTTCGTCAGCTCGCTCAGCTTGCGGACGATGCTTTCCTTCTTCCGGAGAAGCAGCGCTCGGAATTCCCCACGTTCTTTCTTGTTCATTTTCTTGGCCACTTCGATACTCCCTTATTTGGCGTAGTGCCGGCCCCTGATGACACTCAAGGCCCTGTAAACCTGTTCCAGAAGGACGACCCGGCTGAGCTCGTGCGAGAAGGTCAGCCGTGAAAGGGACAGCCGCATATCGGCGCCCTCCACAAGCCTGTCGGCGAGGCCGAGGAATCCGCCGACGACGAAGGCCAGCGGCCGGCCCGGATCCCTCTCCAGGCCGCGGAAAAACCGGGCGAACTCTTGGGACGTCATCTCTTTCCCCTTATCAACGAGGCAGATACTATAAACACCTTTGAGGTGTTTTTCAATCCCCCGCGCCTCCCTTTCCTTGATTTTTTCCGCGAATCTCTCGGCGATGCCCCTGGCCTCGGCCGTCTCCACGATCTCTAGGGAGGCGAAGGCCCGGATCCGCCCCGAGTAGAACTCCTCGAGCGCCCTGAGTTCGGGCCTCTTGGTCCTCCCCGGCCAGAGAAATTTGAGATGCATCGCCCGAAAAACGCCCTCACACAATAATGATTCGGAGGCCGGTTGTCAACTTCCGCCCCGCCTCCCGGCCCCCCGGTCAATAGTCGATCCGGGGGGCATCCCCCCACAACTTCTCCAGGGAATAATAATCGCGCGTCTTCCGCGAAAACACATGAACGATGAAGGATCCGTAGTCGAGGAGGATCCAGTCTCCGGTTTCCCTGCCTTCGATGCTCAGGGGCCGGACGCCGGTCTTTTTCAACTCGACCTCGACGGCGTCGACGATGGCCGCGTTCTGCCGGGACGAATTCCCGTGCATGAGGAGGAAGAAATCGGTGAACGAGGACAGCTCGCCGAGCTTGAGAATGCAGAGGCCCTCCGCCTTTTTGGCTTGGCAGGCCTCGACGGCCAGCTTGACGTCCCGCGGCAGACTCCGCTTGGTGAAACCCGCCTTTTTCTCTTGTCCCATGGCACCTACCGACCCCGATAAAGATGATGGTCCCGGATATAGTCCGCGACGGGCCCCGGGACAAGGCCCTCCAAGCTCCGTCCGTGCCGGGCCCGGTCCCGGACGTCGGTCGAGGAAATGTCCAGAGCCTCGAGCGGCAGCAGAAAAACACCGAAGCGGGAAAACAGGGCCTCGCCCGGCTCTTCCCCCTCGCCGATCATATGGATCCTGTCCCGGAGGCGGCCGCCGAGGACACCGGCCGCTGACTCCAGGCGACGGCCCGGACGGGTCATCACGATGAACAGGCATTCGGCCAGGACCTGCTCATATTCCCGCCAGGTTTCGATCTCCAGGAACGCGTCCGTCCCGAGGATGAAAAAGATCCAGGCCCCCGGATAGAGCTTCCGGATCTTCGCCAGCGTGAGGACGGAATAGGACGTCTCCCGCGCGTCGACCTCGACGCGCGAGGGGACGAGCCCGTCGCGTCCCCGGCAGGCCAGCTCCACCATGCGGAAACGGTCGTCCGCCGAGGCGATGTCCCCTGATTCCTTGTGCGGGGGGATGTAAGAAGGGACGATCAAGACCTCCTGCAGGCGGAACGCCGTCCGCACGTCCTCGGCGGCCTTGATATGGCCCGAGTGGACGGGGTTGAACGTCCCCCCGAAAAGCCCGATCCTGTCCCTCATCCGCCTACGCCTCCGGCTTGACTCTCCAGGCCGGCCAGAGTCTCGGCCACGGCCCCGACGAGCGCTGCCAGCCCTTCCCCCCTGAGCGCCGAGACGGCGAAGAACGGGATCTTTTCCCTTTCCGCCAGGCCCTCGAGTTCTCTCAGACGCGACCTGTCCCGGCCGAGAAGATCGATTTTGTTGGCCGCCAGGACGCGGGGCCGGCGGCCGAGTTCAGGACTGAAGGCGTCGAGTTCTCCCCGGACGACCTCGAAATCGCGGACCGGGTTCCGTCCCGTGAACGGCGACACGTCGACGATGTGGACGAGGACCTTGGTCCGCTCGATGTGACGGAGGAACTCGATCCCGAGGCCGTGGCCGAGATGGGCGCCCGCCACGAGCCCGGGGATGTCGGCGACGACGAAGCTCCTGTCCGTCCCGGCATAAACGACACCTAGGTGGGGCGTCAGGGTCGTGAACGGATAATCCGCGATGAGCGGCTTGGCCGCGGAGATCTTGGAGATCAGCGTCGATTTCCCGACGTTGGGAAAGCCGACCAGCCCCACATCCGCGATCAGCTTAAGCTCGAGGTCGAGTTCCTTTTCCTCGCCCGGACGGCCGGGCTCCCACTCCCGGGGCGTCTGGTGCGTGGCCGTGGCATAGGAAGCGTTTCCGCGCCCGCCCTTGCCCCCCCGCGCGGCGAGGAAGGCCTGGCCGGCCCGGGTGAAATCAAACAGGATCTCGGCCCGACCCTTCTCCTTGACCACCGTCCCCACGGGCACGCCTAACCGGACATCGGACCCGCGGCGGCCGGAGCGCAGGCTCCCCTCTCCGCGGGCGCCATTCCTGGCCCTGTGAACGGGATGGAAACGGAAATAAACGAGGGACTTGAGCCCCGCGTCCGAAACGAGATGGATGCTTCCCCCGTCGCCTCCGCGGCCTCCGTCCGGCCCTCCTTTAGGGACCCGGTATTCCCGCCGGAAGCTGACACAGCCGTCCCCACCCTTGCCGGCCTTCAGCGTGATATGGACTTGGTCAACAAACAAGGAAGAACCTGTCTCCGGAGGGAGGGATGATCAGGCGGCCGGGGATGAAAGGAGGAAATGCGGGCGCTTTGATGTCGACCTCAGACAGGAAGGATGGAGACCACCTTGTTCCCCTTGCCCCTGTCAACGAACCGGACGATCCCCGTGACCCGGGCGAAGAGCGTATCGTCCTTGCCGCGCCCGACGTTCAATCCGGGCTTGATCGGCGTTCCCCTCTGACGGACGAGGATCGAGCCCGCGTTGACCTTTTGCCCGCCGTAGCGCTTGACCCCGAGCCGCTTGCCGGAACTGTCCCTGCCGTTGCGGGCGCTTCCGCCTGCTTTCTTGTGCGCCATGTTTTACTCCTTGCCCTTCTTCTTCGGCTTCGCGGCGGGCTTGGCGGCCGCTGTCTTCTTCCTGACCGCGCTCTTGGCCCTGGGGGCCGTTTTGACCCTGGCGGCCTCCTTGACCGGCTTCCTGGGCCTTGCCGCCGGCTTCTTCGCCTCAGCGGGGGCCTTCTTCTCCGGAGCTCGCGCCGCGGCCCCGGCCGGGGCTCCGGGCTCGGGCGCTTCGTGCCGGACGGGTGCCGGCGTTTTCGCGGGGGCTCCCTCGGCGGGCGCGGCGCTTCGATCCGGATAGATGCCGTCAACCCGGAGCTTCGTCAGCTGCTGCCTGTGCCCCCGGGTCTGGCGGAACTGTTTCCTTCGCTTCTTCTTGAAAACGACGATCTTATCGTCCTTGTAGTTTTCGATCACCTCGGCCAGGACCACCGCGTTCTCCAGGGCCGGGGCCCCGACCAGGATATTTTCGCCGTCTTCAATGAGGAGGACCCGACCGAGATGGATCTTCTGGCCGTTTGCGGCGTCGAGCTTTTCGACGGAGACAAGATCGCCCTCCTTGACGCGATATTGTTTTCCGCCGGTCTGGATCACTGCGTACATTTGGCCTACCCTTTTTGAGAGATAAAAATCAGTCGTCAAATTTAGCATACGGGGCGATTCCTGTCAAATTCGCCGACCCGTGCCCCAGCGGGCCGAAGGCGCACCCCTGGGCTCATAAGCGGGATCCGCGGAGGGCCTCCTTGACAGGGGCCGGCCTTTTACCTACGCTTAAAGCGCCGTTTCCCCATGAAACGGCGGCGGATGGGCGGTTAGCTCAGCGGCAGAGTATCGGTCTTACAAACCGGGGGTCGCAGGTTCGAACCCTGCACCGCCCACCAAATTTACCCTTTATTTATCAATTACTTACCATGTTTTTCTGTTTTAGCCTGAGTTAGCCAGACTGAGCCATTTTAGGCGGTTTTGTCCTCAATTTGTCCACACGGACTGACGGTGGGGGTCTGCTATTTCTTGCCCGCCGGCACCAGCCGCTTGAGTTCCTCGAACCAGTTCTGGACGACGTTGATCTCTGTCACCGGCTGTGGCTTCCTTTCATCGAGCGGGAACATCAAGAATGCCTGCCCGTCCGGCCACAGATCCCAACTCCTGACGGGCTCTGCCGGTACCGACCCCCGTTGCTCGAAAAGAAGGCGTGGCTTGCCGGGGGCAAAGCCTCCTTCCGTCCGGACATCCGCAACCCAAACCTGATAGCCATGCCGATAATACAATTGTCTCCCGTCCTTCGACCAAATCGGCTCGGTGCCACCTTCCTTCGAGATCTGCCATCTTCCGCCCGGGCCGGGGAAAGGCCGTACCCAGACCTCTACGTTCCCCGATTCACTCGAAGCATAGGCCAGCCAGTGTCCGTCCGGGGAAAACTCTGGGAATCCTTCAGTGAATTCAGGGTTCAAGAACGGCGTAACCCGATGGCTCTTCATATCCAAGAGGAGAATACTCCATCCGATATTCGGGTGAAGTTCCACAAATGCCAGAATCGAGCCGTCAGGAGTGAACGATCCAGGGACTTGATAATTTTCGCTTGTCGTCAGCCGCTCCATGGGTGTGCTCCCATCCGCGGCTTGCATGTAGAGGTTGGGTTCGCCCGATCTGAACCATCCGAAGACCAAACGCTTGCCGTCCGGCGTCCAGGCCTCGTACTCCACACAACCGTCCGTGGTCAAAGCACTTACTGTCCCGCGATCAATGTCATAAACGAATAGCCGCCATGCGCTTCCCATGGTTTGATAAGCGATCTTGCGGCCGTCAGGCGAAAAACGGCCATAAACGAAAGGACCTTTCGTGTCAATAACGGGCCGGACATTCCCTTTTTGATCTACCCGGACCATCGAATTCACGCGGTCGGGGGTCATTCCCCCGGACGCATAAACCAGCCAACCGGAGTCCGACACGCCGTATTGGCCCGCGCCCTGATTATAAGTCCCGTTCGGAATGTTCAAGGCCTGCATCACGTTCTCGACAACAGGCACCGGCTTGCCTCTGACCTCCAGCCGGCCTAGGTCAAAGGGTACTGCCATCAATGTCCCTTGTCGCAGAAAAACGATATGCCCCGTGCGCACGTAGCGGCCGTCGGCGGCATCCTCCATGACCACCCGCCATTTTTTCGTCTTGAGATCGAGAATCGCCAAGTGAGGCTGAATGTCAAACATGTATTTGGCTATGGTGAACAACACGCCTCTGCCGTCGGGGAGAAAATGGGGAAGGAGGTGACAATCTTCCCCCTTTGCCGAGTCCCGCTCCGTCAAGATCTCCGCTTCGCCGCCTTCCGACGAAATCCGGCAAAGGTGGTCCCAGGATGAAAAGACGATCCTGTTGTCAGACCCCCAATCTGCTCCGGCGGCATCATCATGTTTGTCATAGATGAGAACAGAGACTCCCCCGCCAACAGGCACCTTCTTGAGTTTGCCGCCCTCCCAGAATCCGATCCATCGGTCGTCAGGCGAAAGGAACGGGCTGATGCCTCCCTCCGTGCCGGCAACGGGTGTCGCCTCGGCCTGATCCATTCTTCGGAGATATATCTGGGACTTTGCCTGAGGCCCGGGATTCTCCGCG
>Ga0187770_10000069_pt1 | contig 45238 bp, 50 predicted proteins | sample 0116_SJ02_MP02_2_FD_133154 | JGI IMG/M metagenome (GOLD analysis project Ga0187770, IMG submission 133154) | Tropical peat soil microbial communities from peatlands in Department of Meta, Colombia - 0116_SJ02_MP02_20_MG | ecosystem: Environmental > Terrestrial > Soil > Wetlands > Peat | place...
CGACACGAACACGACGGGGTCGTTCACAGGCCTGGCGGCGCTCCTCTGCACCTCCGGTTCCTGCACCGACGGCGCCCTCGTGGCCTACAACATGAACTCCGATGGGTCTCTCTATGCCCGCCGAGTCTGGTACGGCACGATTGCCAACCTCCCTCAGTTCACTCCCGAAGGCCTTGTCCGCCGCGTGGGGGACAACTGGATCAGGGTGTTGGAGAAGAACACCGGTACGACGAGTAAATGCAGCTGGCAGTGGATCCCGGTCACGGTGACCGTGAACGACGCCACGACCTGGACCTTCCAGGACACGATTTCCATGGGGACGGGCACTTCCGTCCTCCAGTACATCCGGCGCGGCTTCCGCGTGTCCGTGACCTACGTGGACGCCACGGCCATTCCTCTGGTCGCCTCATCGATTAACGTCGAGAGTGCTCATGACGAGGGCGCCATCAAGGCCGTGTCGGCCACCGGGATCACGTTCGGCGGAGCGGACTATTGCGCCTCATGGGTTTCCACCCTGTCCGGCACTGCAGCCCAGAATTACGGCCACGTCTGGCCTTACAGCACGATAACTGGTTACGCCTTCTCCTGGTGGTTCTTCGGGCTGCCCTCCTCGGCGTCGACGAGTGTCAGCGACTTCCAGAGCACCGTAGGTGCGGCCATGAACGCCAACCTCAGAGTCCTCGCCGGCGTCGACCTCTACTGGGACCAGACCGATGTCATGTGGGTCGTCGAGAACTGCATCCTCGAGCCGGAGAAGCTGCCGCAGCCCACGGAGATCACGACGGCCTATACGAGCGCGAGCGGCTCCATGGGAGTTTCAACGTTCAGCTGGAACAATCTCACTCAAGCCACAACCATGACGGTCGACCTGGACACGACGGGTGACCTCCAGACAGTTGTTGGATCGATCGTCTGGGACACGACGACAAGAATCCTCACGACGACCTTCCCCGTCGACCCGAGCCAGTGGCCGGCCCTGCTCGTCCCGGGCGTGACCGGGGTGATGGTCTGGGTCCGTCCGGTGGAAGCCAGCGACGGGACGTTCAGCTGGCATGCCTACACGGTGATCATCTTCCAGATCAGCAGCTGACAGAGCTTTCCCAGGCGGGCGGCCGCGGGGGGTTGAGCCTCGCGGCCGCCCGGCTTTCCTTCCGCAGGGGGCCGACCGGGCCCCCGGACGGCCATTTCCCGCCTCTGCGGCCTGACAACGCGGCCGCGACCCCAAGAGGTTTTTCCCGGCCCGAAAAGGGGAAGAGGATCCCGTTCGGGCCGTCTAAAACAATGGACCGCATCGGGTCCAATCAAATCAGAGAACAGGCAGAGAGGCGATCATGAGCCTGATCGACATCTTCCGAAAGTTCAAATGGGCCTTCGTCCTGACGGTCTCTCTCGTTGTCATCGAAAAGTTGGCTTGGATTGTCGAGCCGAGCGTGTTCGGGCGGCTGCTCGACGCGCTGATCGACGCCGCCAGCGCGAAGGGAGCGGCTCACCATTTGAATATCTTCGGGACGCTTTGGCTGTGGCTGCGCACCTCTTCTATCGCCGGCCGGCTTCTTCTCTGGACCGGGGTCTTCGCCGTCAACTCCGGAGTGGGCGCGATCCGGCGGTCCGTAGACGAGAAGATCTATCTGAACATGTTCACGAACATCGCCGTCGACGTGGCCGAGTCGTGCGAAAATCAGGGGCTCGACGTCGCCCGGAGCGCCTCCCGCGTCGAGCTGTTCCGCGAGTACGTGTCGTTCCTGAAGAAGCGCTTCCCGGATTTCATCGAGCAGTTCTTCGACCTCGGCGGCACGGTCATTGCGCTGTATTTCTTCGACCCGAGGCTGTCGCTGTCCTGCCTGTGCATCGGCGTCCCGCTCTTCTTCGTCAACCGCCTATACAACAACAGAGTCATCCGCCTCCAGGGGCAGCTGCACGACCTGCGCGAGGACGTCTTCCGCATCTTCACCAAGAAGGACCGGCGCGAGGTCCGGGCCTATTACGATTCGACGGCGGTGCCGCAGAGGAAGATCGCCAACTGGAGCGCGGTCAACTTCGCCATGCTGCGGCTGTTCCTGCTCGGCATCTTCCTTGTCGTCCTCTTCATCGCCATCGACATCGACAACCTGACGACGGGACAGACGTACGCGGTTGTTGCCTACCTCTGGACGTTCATCACCAGCACCGAGTACCTGCCTGACCTCATGGAAAGCTACACTTCCCTCAAGGAGATCCAGGGGCGGGTCCGCAAGGAAACGCTGCCGGAAATCGCCTGAGCCGCGCGGCGCGCCCGGGAGGACGCTCGATGTTCATGAGACCTGCGGCCTTGCGGGACGGACGCCGGCGCCGCCTTCCCCGGCCGGCGGCTTTGACGTTCCTGACCCTGATTGTCTGGGGCTGTGGGGGCATCGCCCCGTCGAAGGTGCTCCCGCCCGCCTTTCCCGGCAAGCCTTATCTGACGTTGCTCGAACGGGTCGACGGCTTCGCCGTCTGGATCGTCAGCGGAGAGTACGTCCGCGAGAACCTCGACGAGGAATTCACGAACTTCGGCGAGCACTATCGCTTCCCCTTCATCCCCCGCGGCGAATTCTGGCTCGACCGCGAGAACGTTCCGGACGAGAAGGGTTTTTTCGTAGACCATCTGCTCGTTGAATACCAGCTCATGGCCCTGGGGATGGACTATCCCCATGCCCTGGACAAGGGCGACGCCGTCGAGCAGGCCGAGAGGGCCGAGACCCGGCTGGACCGGGAGGGGCAGGAACTGAGGAGAACTCACCAGGACGAGCGGCTCCTCCGGATGGTCCACAAAGAGCTGCTGGCGGAATGGAGCACCGACGTCAAGGTCTGGGTTGTCGACGGCGAACTCGTCCGGGACCTTTATGACATCGATTTCACGGAGGGCGGGCATGACAAGGTCTACCGGTTCATCCCCGACCGTGAGGTTTGGATCGATGACGACGTCATGCCCGGCGAGCGCCCGTTCATCCTGCTCCACGAGATGCACGAGCGCCGCCTGATGTCCCGGGGCTGGAGCTACAAGAAGGCCCACGCGGATGCGAGCCGGATCGAATCCTATTGCCGGCATCATCCGGAGGCCCTCGAAGAAATGCTCCGGCGCGAGATCAGCCAGAACCGCTAGCCGGGGGCTACCAAAACCGGACGGGCCCCGTATCGATGTGGATGAAGTCGGAGCCCTTGTAATAGCCGGTCCCGCCGCGCTTCATGGACCGGGCGATCCGGTAAAGTCTCCAGGTGTCAACACCGGGCAGTCGGAAATCCAGGGCCCGGCCCTGGATGTGGAGGCTGCCGAAGGCGACGCCGCTCGTGCAGTTGTGGAGAATCATGTTCGTCTCGACGCACCGGAACCCGCAGACGACCTGAACCTCGCCCCGGTATCCCACCCTCCCGAGAAGTTCGAAGAGAAAGTCGAGCAAGGCGGGGTCGATTGGGTGCTCTTCGCCGTTCAGCGGATCCCGCAGGACGTGCTCGATGGCTTTCAGGGCCTCCGGAAGGTACTCGCTCCCGATGCGGTACACGGTGGTCAAGTGTTCGCCGTTGTGGAGATTATGAAAAGAGAGGGCGCGCTCCGGCGCGGGCGGCCGGACGGCGGTCTGCCCCGCGGCCGGCGGCACGGCCAGAGCCGAGATGAGCGCGGCCCCCAGGACTGCGGCGGAAACGCCCCGCCACTTCTGGGCTTCTTCCCTCTGATTCCCGGCATTCATGTCAGAAAATCGCTTTCGCGAGAATCGTGTCCCGGCCATAGATGTCATCGTAAAAAAACAGGTCATGCGTTTGCAGGTCGACGACGGCGGTGTTGTAGAGGATATAGACGGGTAACGACAGCTTGAGGTGGACAGCCCGATATTTTCCTTCCGCCATCAGGCTGTGGACCTTCTCGACGGTCCAGCCCTGATCCGGTCCCCCGAGGATATAAACGGCAAGCTCGGGGGCTTCGGCGACCCTGATGCAACCGTGGCTGAAGGCGCGCCTGGGCTGACGGAACAGCTCCGCGGCCGGCGTGTCGTGGAGGTAAACGTCGTAAGGATTGGGAAAAATGAAGGCCAACTGCCCGAGGGCGTTTTCGGGGCCCGCGTCCTGCTGCAGATGATAACGGGACATGTCGTCCGGACCGAGCGTCTTCCAGCCGACGGCCGCCGAATCGATCTCTTTCCCGCCGTCACCGCCATGTTCGAAGACGCGGATGTGCTCTTTTTTCAGGTAGAGCGGATCCTCCTGGAGCTTGGGGAGCAGTTCCTTCCGGGCGATGCTCAGGGGGATGTCCCAGCGCGGATTGAATTCGACATAGCGGACCCGGTCGCTGAAAACCGGCGTCATGTGATATTCGTCGCCGACGATGACCTCCATGGAAAGATCGATCCTCTCGTGCCGCACGGCCAGAAGGCTGAAGCTCGGGATGTTGACCTCGAGCCACCAGTCTCCGTGGTCGCGGTCCACCCACCGCCAGCTTTCCATGTTGAGGATGAGCTGGCGGATGCGGCGCTCGACGGGGACATTCATCGCCGCCCGCGTGGCCGGCCCGATGATCCCGTCCGGCTCGAGACCCTGATGACTCTGGAATCTCCTGATCGCGGCGGCCAGGGCTTCATCGTAATCAGGCGAATCCGTGGCGCCGTCCCCGCCCCACTCGCCGCTGACGCTCAGGCGCTTTCGGACGGCGGCCAGGCGCGGGTCCCGGGCGCCGGGCTTGAGGGAGGAGCCCTGAGGGACGGCGGGCCAGCCGCCCTGAGCAGCGATCCGGCGGTATTCCGCCAGCTTTTCGCGAAGGCCGCTGTATTGCAGGAAGGGAGGCGCCTGGCTTTCCAGGAAGGTTTTGAGGTCCGGCGCCGCGACGGCCATTTCGAACAGGGATGCCTGGTCGAGGTCGCACGCGCAGGCCGTGGGGAAGAGGTCAGGATCGAAATCGCGGGGCTGGTGCCGGCCTTGGACAAGGTCCGATTCGTAGGCGACGAGCTCCACGGTGAGCAGTAACTCGAGCCGGGCGAGAGTCTCGACGTCCCGGCCGACCCAGTCCCTGGCGATTTCGGCGACGGCGTAATCGGAAGGATCGAGGCCCTGCGTTTCGGAAGCCTCGAGCACCGACCGGAGGATTTCCGCGTTCCTATCCGGGCCGTCGGCTGTCACCCAGTAAGGCTCCATGTCCCGGTCATGGTAGAGTCGCACGATATTCGCGTTCATCCTGGCCGGGAGCGCCCGGCGCCTCGGATGCCCGACAAGCGTCGCCGGGTTCCGATGGATCTGTCGGTCGATGGCGTCGCGCAGGAGGTCCTGAGGACTTGAGGTCCGCACGGCCCTGAGCCCCGTTCCGCCTCCGCCGAGGATCAGGACGGCGCAGGCGGCGATCCGGAAGGGTCGGGCGATCATGAAGCGAAAGACTCTCATCGAGTATACCCAGATATTCTAGCAGATGGGTGGCAAGAGCGGTATCCTCCGCCCCCCGGCCCCCCGCGATCTCCTGTATAATAGATGCTTCAGGGAGAGCGGCATGAGGTTCCGCAATTTCGGACGGCAGGGCTGGGAGGTGTCGGCGCTCGGCTTCGGGTGCATGCGGTTGCCGACATTCGACGGCGCGCCGCATGGCGGCAACGTCGACCGGGAGACAGCTGTCCGCATGATCCGCACGGCCGTGGGCCGCGGCGTCAATTACGTCGATACGGCCTACCCCTATCATAACGGGGTAAGCGAGGTCGTCGCAGGCGAGGCCCTCAAGGGCGGCTACCGGGGCAGAGTCCGGCTCGTCACGAAGTCCCCCGTGTGGCTCATCCGAAAGGCCGAGGATTTCGACGCCTACCTCGACGAGCAGATGAAGAGGCTGGAGACGGCGCGCCTCGATTTCTATCTTCTCCACGGCCTGAACACCGAGCGGTGGCGGTCGGTCCTCGAGCTCGGCGTGCTCCGGCGGGCCGAAGCCGCCGTGAAGGACGGGCGCATCGGCGGTCTGGGATTTTCCTTCCACGACAAGGCCGACGTCTTCAAGGCCATCATCGACGGCTACGATGGCTGGGCGCTCTGCCAGATCCAATACAATTACATGGACATCACGAACCAGGCCGGCACGGAAGGGCTGAGGTACGCCGCCTCGAAGGGGATTCCCGTCGTCGTCATGGAGCCTCTCCTCGGCGGCCGTCTGGCCCGCCCGCCCCGTGCCGTCAGGGAGATCTTCGAAAGCTCCGACCCGGGCCGCTCTCCGGCGGACTGGGCTTTGCAGTGGGTCTGGGACCAGCCCGAGGTCGCCGTCGTCCTCAGCGGCATGGGCCGGATGAGCGAGCTCGAGGAAAACCTCCGCTCGGCCGACAGGTCTGCGGTCCGCTCCATGACGGCCGCTGAGCTCCGGCTCATCGAACGCGTCCGGGACATCTACTTGAAGGCGAGCCCCATCCCCTGCACGTCATGCGGCTATTGCCTGCCCTGTCCGAACGGCGTCAACATCCCGCGGAATTTCGAGCTCTACAACAGCGGCTTCATCCATGACGATCCGGCGACGAGCCGCATGCTCTACGGACGATTTCTCACCGAGGTCGAGAGGGCCTCCGCCTGTGTCCAGTGCGGCGCCTGCGAGAAGTTGTGCCCGCAGGGAATCCCGGTCGGCGAATGGATGCCCAAGGTCCACGCCGTTCTGGGCGAAGGGAAATCCTACCGATGATTCCGGTCCGGACGGCGCTCATCACCGGGGCTTCGGCGGGCATCGGGGAGGAGTTTGCCCGCGAGCTGGCCGCGGCCGGGAGTGGACTCGTCCTCGTGGCCAGACGGAAGGGGAGACTGGAAGCCCTCGCGGCCGAGCTTGCGGAGCGGGACGGTGTCACCGTCGAGGTGCTCACAGCCGATCTATCTAAGGACAGCGACCTAGAGAAGGTCGCCGGCCGGATGGCGCAAATCCAGACGCTCGACCTCCTGGTCAACAACGCCGGGTTCGGGGGGACGGGGCCGTTTTCCCGGAGCGACGCCGGCCGTTCCCTGGAGATGATCCGGGTTCACGCGGCCGCCCCGCTCCGGCTGACCCGGACGGCTCTCGAAGGCATGATCGCAAGGGGACGGGGAGGGATCATCAACGTGGCCTCGATTGCGGCGTTTTCGCCCTTCTCCGGACCCGCCTACTCCGGGACGAAGGCCTTCCTGGTCGCCTTCTCCGAGAGCCTGCAGTTCGAGCTGGCGGGCACCGGCGTCCGGGTCCAGGCCCTCTGCCCGGGCATGACGCACACGGAGTTTCACGACGTGATCGGGATGGACACGTCCTTCGTGCCCGGCTTCATGTGGATGTCCGCCCGGGACGTCGTCCGGGCGTCGCTCCGGGCGCTTGGCCGCCGGAAGGTGGTCTGCATCCCCGGCTGGCGGAACCGCCTGGTAGCCGCCCCGATGCGCTGTCCCCCGACGGCCGCCGCTCTCCTGGCTCTGGCCGGGCTGCCGCACCTGCGAAGGAAAGTAGGCCTCTGACCCTCCGGCGGACCTCCGAAGGCCTGGCAGGGGCGGAGGACCCCATACAGCGGGTTGACACCCCCGGGCGGCCCCGCCTATAATAAAACCGAAAGGAGTATGGGGGCGAACTGGTTTCGACGGAGGTAGTGAAACACAGGTGGCATGCCGAGGTCCCACCCACCTCGTAAAACCGGTGGAAAACAAATTAACTGCAGAACCTCTAGCAGTCGCGGCCTGATAGAAAGGCACGCCGTTTCCGGGGCCCCCTCCCGCGGGGCGTCGGGAGCGTCGACCGAGCGGGATAGCGACCCGGTTTCGTCCTGAGGCCGGCGAGCGAATCACCTTCGGGGCTGGTTTCACGGAGTTTTTCCTCTTCGAACCCGCGAGACGAGACGGCGGAAGAGGATAAGCATGTAGGCACCTGCTGTCGAATGCCTTCGGACGCGGGTTCGATTCCCGCCGCCTCCACCACATCGGCAACAGATGAACGCGGGCATACGGAACGAGCGGGAGCACGCCCCGGCGTCCTTTGCCCTCGCCTTCCTGCTTCTGGCCCTGCCGGCGGCTGCCCTCGCCTCCGGCCAAGCTTCTCCCGGGGGCGCCGGGCAACAGCCCGCCGGGGCCAACAAGATCAGAACCGTCGTGATCGATCCGGGCCACGGAGGCATGGAGACGGGGGCCAAAGGCCCGGCCGGCACGCTCGAAAAGAACGACACGCTGGCCATCGCCCTCAAGTTGAAAGCGCTCATCGAAAAGGACATGTCCTTCCGCGTCGTGCTCACGCGGGATAAGGACATCGATGTCTCGGTCGAGACCCGTTCGGCCACCGCCAACAACCAGAAGGCGGATGTCTTCATCAGCATCCATACCAACAGCTCCCGGCAGAGGATCGCCCAGGGTTCCGAGACGTACTTTCTGAGCACCGGGGCGACCCCGGACGAGGAAACGCGCCGGCTAGCCTACCTCGAGAACAACTCCTCCCGGATCGACGACCACGTGGACAAGCCGAGCGAGGACGAGATCAAGCTGATCCTCTGGGACATGGCCCAAACGGCCTACATCCGGCAGAGCAGCCAGCTGGCCGACATGATTCAGGCCGAGCTCAACTCCCTGCTGGGGACGAAGGACCGCGGCGTCAAGCAGGCCCCCTTCAAGGTCCTGACGGGCGTGGCCTGCCCGGCCGTCCTCGTCGAAACGGCTTTCATCTCGAATCCCGAAGAAGAAAAGAAGCTCGCCTCCGACGAGTTCCAGACAAGCGTCGCCGAGGCGGTCTACCGGGGGCTCGAGAACTATTTTCGGATCTACCCCTAGGCGGTCATGACGAACGACGGTGGCAAGTGGCGACCCGTCCTCATCCTGGGGGGCCTTTCCGTCGTGCTCGCCGTTCTCGTCTACATCTTTTTTATGGGCGGAGAGAAGGAGAACATTAAGCGGACCGCCGAGGTCCTCGTCCCCAAGGCCCAGCCTCCTGCCGCGGAGCCCGCCCGGCGCAAAACGGTCTCCCTTTTTTTCCTCTCCGAGGATGACGATCTTCTGCACGGGGAGCCGCGGGAGATTGCTGCGGGCCCGTCGGATGCCGCGGAGGCGGAACGGACTATGGCCGAGCTCATCAAGGGGTCGGAGAAGAACCTGATCTCGGCTCTGCCCTCGGAGACGCGCGTCCGGCAGGTTTTCGTGACCAAGGACGGGACCGCGTATGTGGATTTCGGCAGGGAGATCATGGAGAAATTTTCCTACGGTTCCTCGTCCGAACTCGCGGCCGTCTACTCGGTGGTCGACACCCTGGCCTTCAACTTCAAGTCGATCAAGAAGGTCGCCATCCTGGTCGAGGGCGCGGAGAGGGAGACGCTCGGCGGGCATATCGACCTGACACGGCCGTTTCTCCCCGATTTTTCCATCTTGGCCAAGTGAGCCGGAGCCGGCCGTGAAAGCCCTTCCCCGGGTCGTCATCGTCGGCTTCCCGAACGTCGGCAAATCCACTCTTTTCAACAGGATTTTGGGCAAGAAGAAGGCCCTCGTCCATTCCCTGGCCGGGATGACACGGGACAGCCTGGCCACCCCCTGCACGATCGGCGGCCGGAGCTTCCTCCTCGTCGACACGGGCGGGCTCTTTGGCGTCGGGGACGAGCCGTTGAGCGAGAAAGTCCGCGAGAGGGCCTGGCGGGAGGCCCGGGAGGCCGCGCTCATCCTCTTCGTCCTCGACGGAAAACGCGACATCGCCCCGGCCGAGGAAGAGCTCTACATCTCCCTGAAGCGGACTGGCCGTCCCGTCCTCGTCGTCGTCAACAAGGTCGATTCTCCGGTCCAGGAAGAAACGATGACGGCCGAATATTACAGGCTGGGAGAAAGGAATGTCCTGTTCGTCTCCGCCGAGCACAAGCTCAACATCGCCCCACTTGAGGAAGCCCTGGTCTCGGCGCTCCCCGGCGCGGCCCCCGGGCCCGTGGAGGCGCAGGCGCTGCGGGTGGCCGTCGTCGGCCGGATCAACGTCGGCAAATCCTCTCTCGTCAACCGGCTCGCCGGAGAAGAACGGCTCCTGGTCAGCAGGAGTCCGGGGACGACGCGCGACAGCACCGATACCGTCGTCCTGCGTGACGGGAAGCCCTTTTGCCTGGTAGACACGGCCGGGATCCGGCGCCTGGCGGGTACTCGGGACAGCCGCGAGAAAGCGGGGATCCTCCGGGCGCGAGCGAACATCAGGCAGGCGGACGTCGTCTGCCTGGTCTTGGACGCCGGGGAATTCCCCACGCGGCAGGACGCCCGCATCGCCCGGCTGGCCGAGGAGTCCGGGAAGCCCCTGGTCATCGCCCTCAACAAGTGGGACCTCGCGGCCGGCAAGGCCGCCGGGCCCCGTGTGTTCCGTGAGGCCCTCTTCCGCAAGCTGGGCTTCGTCGGCTACGCGCCGGTTCTGTTCATCTCGGCCCTGACGGGACAGAGGGTCGTCAAGGTCCTGGACACGGCGGAGAAGGTCTACCGGAACGCGTCGCGTCGCATCGAGACCTCCCGCCTCAACCGGTTCCTGGCCGGGGTCTCCGGGGCGCACCCGCCCCGCCTGAGAAGCGGGGCCCAGGCCAAGCTCCGCTACATGACCCAGACGGGGGTCCGCCCCCCGACATTTATCCTCTTCCTCGGCGGCCGGGGCTCCCTGTCGCCGGCCTACGAAACATATTTTCTGGAGAGCCTCCGGGAGGCCTTCGGATTCGAGGGGACGCCGCTGCGCCTCCTTGTCCGGGCCGGATGACCGGGGGACGGAGAGGCCCGTTTTTCCTTGACTTTGGCCTCCGCTTCGATTATAAATTGTTTCTTGTCTTTCTCTCTTCGCAAAGAAGTGATGACCACGAAATAAGGAGGTCGGGATGTTTCGAAAAGGGACCAACGCGCTTCTCCTCGCTGTCGTCGCCCTCTTCGTCGTTTTCGCCTTTTCAGCCTGTGCGAACCTGAGCGTTTCCAGGCTGGCCGCCAACTACCACTTCGCCCGAGCCAACCATTTGTTTACGGAAAACAAATACCGGCAAGCGATCACCGAGTACGAGCTGACCCTGAAGAACAACCCCAAGATGACCGACGCCTACCGGTTCCTCGGGGAAAGCTATAAACAGCTCTATAAGCCCGGTGTCGACAACCGGGAGAACAACGAGAGGAAAGCCAAGGCCGTTGAGGCGCTGACCAAGGCCCTCGAGTTCGAGCCCAACAACAAGGATATCATCTTCTCCCTGGGCGATATGTACGACAAGCTGAGGGACTACGAGAAGGCCGAAAAGCTCTATCTCCGGATCATCGAGCTCGAGCCCACGAACATGAATAATTATTACGTTGTCGCCGAGTTTTACAAGAGATACGCAGGGGAAAAGAAGGACGCGGCCAAGGAGGCCGAAGCCATGTACCTGCGCCGGATCGAGACGGACCCGGACAGTCCCCAAGGATACGCCTACGCGGCCAATTATTACGAGACCCTTCCGGTTTCCCCGGAGCACATCCAGGAGGCCATAGACAACTTCGACACGGCCAACTCGTTCTGGGACAAGAGGATCGAGCTGGAGCCGAAATCGGCGGAAGCCTGGCTGGCCAAGGGCGTCAACCGCTGGACCCGGGCCTACCGCTTCCAGATGGGAGTCTCCCGGGAGGAGCGTCTGGCCGTGGCCGACGATGCCCTCAAGGCCATCAAAAAGGCCATCGAGCTCGACCCGACTTATCCCGAGGCCTACGCCCATATGGGGCCACTTTACAAGGCGGTCTTTGCCAGCCTTGAACCTGAGAAATCGGCCTATTACAACGCCCAGGGCGATATATACGTCGAGAAGTATCTGGAATTAAGGAAGAAGGCCGCCGAGAGGAAGAAGCTCGAGGAAGAGCTGAAGAAGACCGGCTGATTGACAATTTCCTTTAGATTTAGTATCTTAGTCAATTACTGAATCTCTGCTTAAAGGTTAGAGGCCAATGAGGACGTTTATCCCAAAAAAGGAAGATTTCGAGCAGAAATGGTGGCTGGTCAACGCCGACGGCAAGATCCTCGGCCGCCTGGCCACAGAGATCGCCGACCTGCTCCGGGGGAAAAAGAAGCCCCAGTTCACGAGCCATCTGGACACGGGGGATTTCGTTGTCGTGATCAACGCCGAGAAGATCCGGGTCAGCGGCCGTAAGATCGAGCAGAAAGCCTATTTTTCCCATTCTCAATACCCCGGCGGCATCCGGGAGGAACGGCTCAAAGAGCTCCTGGAGCGCAAGCCGGAAGAGGTCATCAGGAGGGCGGTCTGGGGCATGATCCCGAAGACGAAGCTCGGCCGGTCCGTCTACAGGAAGCTCAAGGTCTACCGCGGGCCCAGCCATCCGCACGAGGCCCAGAACCCCCAGGAATACAAGTTCGAGGAGGCACGTTGAGTCTCATTCAATATTACGGGACGGGTAAGAGGAAATCGTCGATCGCGCGGGTCTTCCTGCGGTCCGGCAAGGGCGATGTCACGCTGTACGTGAATCAGCGGCCGAGGCCGTTCAACGAGTATTTCCGCCTCGATGCCCACCGCTATATCATCCGGCAGCCGCTTCTCCTTACGGAGACGGACAACAAGTTCGACATCTTCCTGCGCGTCAGCGGCGGCGGCATCAAGGGCCAGGCCGAGGCGGTCCGGCTCGGCATCGCCCGGGCGCTCGTGGAATTCAACCGGGAGCTCAAGCCCCTGCTCAAGCAGGCCAGCCTGCTGACGAGGGACGCCCGGGTCAAGGAACGGAAGAAATATGGCTTGCTGGGCGCTCGCAAAGCTCCGCAGTACCATAAGCGGTAACGTCGGATAGGGGAGGCTCGAGTTGGTTTCTGTTACAATGAAGGAACTGTTGGAGGCGGGGGTCCACTTCGGCCATCAGACCAAGCGCTGGAACCCGAAGATGAAGGAGTACATCTTCGGGCAGAGGAACGGCATCTACATCGTCGACCTCCAGAAGACGATCAAGAATTTCAAGGAGGCCCTGACCTTCCTCCGCGGCGTTTCGGAGGAAGGAAAGACCATCCTCTTTGTCGGCACCAAGAAACAGGCCCAGGACATCGTCCGCGACTACTCGACGAAATGCGAATCGTGCTACGTCAACCAGCGCTGGCTCGGCGGTTTGCTGACGAACTTCGGCGTCGTCCGGGCGAGCGTCGACAAGCTCAAGGAGCTCGAGGAGATGAAAGAAGACGGGCGCTGGGACCTCCTCTCCAAGAAGGAGCAGTCCCGCCTGGAGAAGGTCTTCCGGAAGCTGCAGAAGAACCTCGGCGGGATCAAGACCATGGGCGAGCTTCCGGGCGCGCTGTTCATCATCGACTCGTCCAAGGAGGAGATCGCCATCGAGGAGGGGAGGAAGATAGGGATCCCCATCGTGGCTGTCGTCGACACCAATGGCGATCCCGACAACGTCGATTATCCCATCCCGGGCAATGACGACGCCGTGAGGGCCATCGAGCTCTTCGCCTCGAAGGTCGCGGAGTCGATCATCGAGGGCAAGAAGAACCGGATCAGCAAGGAGCTTCTCGAGCAGAAGAAGGAGGAGGCGGGCCAGCCCAAGGATGCGGCGGGGGAAGCGGGGCCGGAGGAGAAGGACGACGCCGCCTAGGGCGCCCCGGCCGGCGAGGAGGGGATCATGAACGTATCTGCGGATATGGTGAAAGAGCTCAGGGAGAGAACGGGCATCGGTATGATGGAGTGCAAGAACGCCCTGGCTGAGAGCAACGGCGACATGGAGAAGGCTATCGGGATCTTGCGGAAAAAGGGATACGCCCGGGCCCAGGCCAAGGCGTCCCGAGAAGCCTCCCAGGGCGTTGTGGGGTCCTACATCCACATGAACGGCCGGATCGGCGTCCTGGTCGAGGTCAACTGCGAGTCGGATTTCGTCGCCCGCAACTCGGAGTTCCAGGAGCTCGTCAAGGAAATCGCCATGCAAATCGCCGCGGCCCGGCCGCGCTTCGTGTCGAGCGACCAGATCCCCCCGGAGACCGTGGAGGCCGAGAAGGAGATCATCCGGGCCCAGATGGGAGACATGAAGAAACCTCCCGAGATCATGGAGAAGATCGTCCAGGGCAAGCTGGGCAAGTTCTTCGAGGAGGTCTGCCTCCTCGACCAGCCATACATCCGGGAGGACAAGCTGAAGGTCCGCGACCTGATCGCCCAGGCCGTGGCCAAGATCGGCGAGAATATCAAAGTCCGGCGGTTCGCGCGCTTCGAGATCGGGCAGGAATGAGAATCGGCTCCCGCCGATTTTGAGAGGAGGCCAGGCCCATGCCGAAGCCCGTATACAAAAGGATTCTCCTGAAACTGTCCGGCGAAGCCCTCCTGGGCGACCTCCCCTACGGCATAGATTTCGACCGGACCCTCGCCATCAGCCGGGACGTCAAGACCGTGGCGGACTTGGGCGTCGAGATCGCCATCATGATCGGCGGCGGCAACATCTTCCGGGGGGTCAAGGGGGCCAAGATCGGCATCGACCAGGCCTCGGCCGACCAGATGGGCATGCTGGCCACCGTCATCAACGGGATCGCCCTCCAGGCGGCGCTGGAGAAGGAGGGCGTCTTCACCCGCCACATCTCGGCCATCGAGATCCGGTCCCTGGCCGAACCGTTCATCCGGCGGCACGCCATCCGCCATCTCGAAAAAGGGCGGGTGATCATCTTCTCGGCCGGCATCGGCAGCCCCTTCTTCACGACGGACACGGCCGCGGCCCAGCGCGCCCTGGAGATCCGCGCCGAAGTCATCCTGAAGGCGACCAAGGTCGACGGCGTCTATACGGCCGACCCCATGCTCGACCCGAGCGCCAAGAAATTCAAGACCATCCGGTATCTCGACGTCCTCAAGAAGGGTCTGAAGGTCATGGACGCTACGGCCATCTCCCTCTGCCGCGATAACAACCTGCCGATCATCGTTTTCGACCTCAACGGGAAGGACGGCATCCGGCGGGCCGTCCTGGGCGAGGCGGTGGGGACGAAGGTCTACTGAAGCGGGGAGGAAGGCCATGGTCAAAGACACCCTGAAGGACCTCGAGAAGAAGATGAAGACCTCGATCGAGCATTTCCGCAAGGAGCTCGGCCTGCTCCGGACGGGGCGGGCCAACATCGCCATCTTCGAGGAGATCAAGGTCAATTACTACGGCGTCCCCACGCCCGTCAATCAGGTCGCCACGCTCAAAGTCCCGGAGCCGACGCTCATCGTCATCCAGCCGTACGATCCCTCGCTGCTCGAGACCCTGGACAAGGCCGTCCGCGGTTCGGAGTTCGGCTTCAATCCCCTCAACGACGGCAAGGCCCTCCGCGTCCCGATCCCGCCCCTCGACGAGGAGCGGCGGCGGGAGCTGGCCAAGAGGATCGGGCGCATGCTTGAGGAAGAAAAGACCACGATTCGCAACATGCGCCGGGAGACCAAGGAGTTCATCGAGGAGCTCGAGAAGGAGAAGGAGATCACCGAGGACGACAAATTCCTCGGACTCGAACACATCCAGAAGCTCGTCGACGAGACAACGGCGAAGGTCGACGAGCTGGCCGCGGCCAAGGAAAAAGAGATCCTCGAGCGCTAGCCCCGTTCGACATCGTCGCCTTTAGAAATCCGCCCGTCAATTCGAAGGGCCGTGCCCCAGACCCGTAGCCTCTCCCTCAAGGCGGCGCGTCAAACCGAGGGCGCGGGTGGCGCCGGGGCGGCCGGCATCGGCTTTTTCAGGAACATGTTCTCGGTCGTGCCGAACTTCGTGCGGATCGCGATGCCCCAGCCGGCCATGTTCAGGACGATGGTGAAGAGAAAGCCGACAACCGGCAGGAAGCCGATCAGTGAGACCAGGAGAAAGCCCAGAAGGATGGCTCCGACTGCGGAGGCCGGCCGCGAGCCGAAGGCCTGGCGGAGGCTGTCGCCGAAGAAATAGAAGAAGACGAGGCGGCCGAAGACCTTGACGATGAAGGCGGCCGCGATCAAGGCGGCGAGCACGGGGATGCCGATGAGGATGATGCTCAGCAGGGCGGCGAAAATCAGCAGGCCGGCGAGAACGATATGGGCGATGAGGCCGATCCCGAAGGCGGGCCAGAAGGACTTGCGGAGTTCCCCGGAGGCGAACACGATCTGGCGGGGGAAGAGAGCCGCCCCGGCCAGAGCGATGATGAGCCAGAGAAAGACGGCGGCCAGCTTGATGGCGAGGATGACCGGCAGGAGGGGGAGGGCGAAGATGCCGCCGAAAAACCCCCGTTTGAAGAGCTTCTCGCCGAGCTCGGCTGACTCGAAATAGACCGTGTCTCCGCGGATCGTGCATCCGGGCTCTTTCTGGAGCGTTCCTCCGAGCGCGACGACGTCGCCCTTGACGGCCGAGGACTGCTTGAGGATGATCCGGGAGCCGAAGCCGACCACGTCGCCGTCCACCTCACCGCCGACCGTGACGGTCCCGCCGAAGGCGACGATGCTCTGGCGGATCGTGCCGTCGACCTGGGCGCGCCCGCCCAGGAGGATGATGTTGTCTTGAGTTTCGCCCGCAGCCACGGTGACGTCGCGCTGCATAGTGATCCCCTGGGACGCGGCGAGCGGGCCGGAGAAGGCCAGGAGGACAGCCAGGGCGCAGGCCCCGGGAAGGAGCTTTTTTCTCATCATGGCTTCCCTCCAAGGGAAAGAATTCTTTTGACTCCGAAGATGGTCAAGGCGGCCAGGGCGGCGCTCAGGAGAAGTCCGAGAGCGAGAAGTTCGGGACCGACGAGCGAGGCGAAAGAGGACAGGCTCCTCGCCAGCGCCGTTCCCAGGTCTCCGACGAGAAAAACGGCGACGCGGACAAGGCAGAACACCTTCGCCGCGAGGGGGACGGTCAGGCTGATGAACGCCAGGACCGAGCGGCCCATCGAATCCAGAAGATCGAGAAGGCTCTCGCCAGTCGACAGATAATAGCCCAGCAGCGCCGCCAGAAGAGCCAGGAAACCCGTCACGGCGGAGATGAACCAGCCGAAAGATGCGGTCCGACGGGACAGCGGGAGCCTGTCCAGAACGGCCGCGGCGAAACCGGAGGGGACCTCGATCGCCGGAAGGCTGGACAGGGCCTCTTCGATGAGCCGCCGCCTCTCGAGGGCCCGCCGGCATTCCGGGCAGCGTTCGACGTGGGCTTCGATCTCGCGGCACTCGGCCCCGGCGAGATCGCCTTCAAGGTACAGGTCCATCCGGTCCGGAGGCACGCAGGTCATGAGACCTCCCGGAGCTCCCGCCGGAGCAGACCTTTGGCCTGGAACACCCTGTTCTTGACGGTGCCCACGGGCAGGCCCTTGATCTCCGCGATCTCCTCGTAGGAGAATTCGCTGACGTGCCTCAGGACGAAGAGCTCGCGGAGCTCGGCGGGGATCCTCTCCAGGGCCGTTTCGATTCTGGCCCGGAGCTCGGCGAGTTCGTATCCCCGAGCCACGGAGGCCTCCGGATCCTCGATCTGGATGCCCGGGACGCTCTCGTCGCCCCTATAGGCCGTGTCCAGAGAGAGTGCCGGGATCTTCTTCTTCCGCCAGTGGTCGATCATGTGGTTCGAGGCGATCTTGAAGAGCCACGTGGCGAACCGGTACGACGGCCGGTAGGAATCGAGGGACGCATAAGCCTTAACGAAGATGTCCTGGGCGAAATCCAGGGCCGTTTCGCGCTCGCCCGTCATGCGGCCGAGGTAATTAACCAGCGGCTGCTGATATCTCAGAATGATCATCTCGAACGCCTTCCGATCGCCCTCGAGGGCCTTCTGGACAAGACGCCTGTCGTCTGTCATCGAGGGCACTCGGCCCCCGTTGAGTAATACGGAGCCCCGGCCGAAAGGTTTAGCGTTTGAGGGCCTCGTCGTCGATGATCTCGCAGCCGGCGGGGACCTTGAGCTCGAATGTCTTCGGAGGGATCGGCACATTGACACGGACCCGGGTGAAGCGGAACTCCCGCCTGCTCCCCCCCCACTCGAGGAAGACGGCGCGGCGGAGGAGCCAGGTCTTCCCGTCGATCTCCACCAGGAGGGACGTGTAATCCCCCTCCTTCTTCGGGACAAGCTTGAGCTCCACGGCACCGGACGTTTCCATCGGAAACTGCGCGCTTTCAATAAGATAGACATCCCGCAGGGGCTTCGTCCCGAGGAAGATGCCGAGGATATCGGACTCGGAGGTCTGTCGCGAGACCCGGCTTCGAGTGAGCTGCTTCTCGTCGGGCAGGTACATCTGCACCAAGCCGGCGGTGTAGAGGAAGACTTTCTCCCGGGGGGACCGGTATTCCCAGCGCATCAGGTCGGGCTTCTGAAAATAGAGTTCGCCGCCCTCCTGGATGGGTTCCTCGACCGAGGCGGAGAAATAGAGCTGTTCGAACCTGGCTTCGAGCGTGCGGAGGCCCCGGACGGCCTTCTCCAGATTCGCCGCGGCCTCGTCCGGCGTCACCGGGAACGCGCTTCCGGCCAGAAGCAGCACTCCCATGAGTAAGGCCCCGGCGCGTGCCATGCGGCAATTATAGCATACCCCCGCCGGACCCACCGAGCGCCTTCGCGGCGGCTCTCTCCCCGGATGTTTTGCCGAAGGGCCGGCTTTCTGCTATAACTGGCAGGCGTGAAACCCGAATTCCCCCTGGCTTTCCTCCTGTATCTCGGCCTGCTGCTCGCCGCGGGTCTTCTCTTCCCGAAGAGGTTCAGGGATTTCGAGTCGTTCTTTCTCGCCTCCCGGCGCCTCGGGGCGCCCCGAATCGCGTTCTCGCTCTGCGCCGCCTGGATCGGCGCGGCGTCGCTCCTCGTTTCGACCGACCAGGCCTGCCGGGAGGGGCTCAGCGCCTACTGGATCATCGGACTGCCGGCCGTCTTGACGCTTCTGCTGCTCCTGCCGCTGGCCGGCGCGATCCGGGACCTCGGAGGCTCGACGATCTCGGATGTGATGGAGGCGCGCTACGGCCGTGCCGCCCGTCCCGTGACGACGGCCCTCATCGTCTGGTACATGGTCGTGCTCGCCGCCTCCCAGATGGTCGCCGCAGGCGACTTCCTGAAGGTCTTTCTCGGGACCTCTTATCTTACGAGCCTCGCGGTCGCCGCGGGTGCCGTCCTCATCTATCTCGGGGCGGGGGGCTTTCTTTCCGTCGTCCGGACCCACGCCCTTCAGTTTTTTCTCCTGCTGGCCGGGATCGCCGGGCTGACGGTTTCGCTCGGGCTCCGCTCCTCGTGGTCCGAGGTCGCGGCACTCGCCGGCCGCCAGGGCAAAGCCGGCTATTTCAACGCTTTCGCCCACGCGGACCGCAACGCGCTCATCGCCCTGTCCTTCGTCCTCGCCTGGACCATCTCTCCCATCGCTTGGCAGAGAATCCAGGCGGCTCGAACAGTTGCCTCGGCGCGCCGAGGCGTGGGAGCAGCAGCGCTGTTCCTGGCCTTGTTCTATGCGGGAATCGTCCTGGCCGGGATGCTTTTCCTTCCGCTCTTCCCCTCGAGGAGATCCGCGAACCCGGTCGTCTCAGACTATATCGCCTTCAGAGCGGGGCCCGCCATGGGGGGATTGATCTTTGTCGCGGTCCTCGCCGCCATCCTTTCGACGATGGCCGCCGCCCTTAACACCGGCGCGTTTTCGCTGAGCCGGGACCTCCTCAGATACCGGAGGCGGGAGGCCGGAGGGGCCCCGTCGGTGGCCCTGGGCCGGGCGGCCACTCTTCTGGTCGGGGGCGCCGCGTTCCTGGCCGCAACCCGGTTCGAGGATATCCTCACCACTCAGGGCCTGGCGTCCAAGATCATGGCCGAGGGGCTGTTCATCCCGGGGCTCGCGGCCGTCTTCATGAAAAAAAGGGCCCCTTTAGCCGGCCTCTTGAGCCTCCTCAGCGGCGGAGGGTACGCAGCCGTTTGCTTTTTCTCCGAGTCCGGCGTCCTGCCTTTGCCCCTCCCGCCTTGGCCCCGGTCACTGCCTGTGGGTCTGGCGCTGGGCACAGGAGGCTTCATCCTGGGATCGGCCCTGGAAGCTCTGAAGAGAACAAGGCGTCTCCGCGACTCCCGGCTTGACATTTCCCCGCCGATTGATAAAAGCTAAGGTCGCATGGAGGGAGAAATGAGAAAGAGTCTGATCCTTTTCATCTTTCTGGCGGCGATAGCCGTCTGGTGCTACGGCCAGACCGCCGCCGACGAGATCAAGCTGGGCGACGAGGCCTACGCTCAGCTCAACGACCAGCAGGCCTTGACCCACTACCTCGAGGCCCTGAAGCTCGAGCCGAATAATTACGAGGCCCTATGGAAAACCTCACGCGCTTATGTCGACATTGCCGACGTCATGCCGCTCCCCGACAAGGAAGCGGAAACGAAGCAGGCGCAGATGTACATCGACGCAACGGCCTATGCGAAGAAGGCCATCGCCGCCAATCCGAACGACACCTGGGGACATTTCCAATACGCTGCGGCCTACGGCAAGAGGCTTCTCCTTCTCGGGAACAAGGAGCAGGTCGACGGCGCCAGGCCGATCAAGGCGGAGATCGAGAAAGCCATCGAGCTCGACCCCAACAATGACCTTGCCTGCCACGCCCTCGGCCGCTGGCACCGGCGGATCGCGGAGATCGGCGGGGCCAAGCGCTTCTTCGGGAGCATCCTCTACGGCTCGCTCCCGAAGGGCTCTTTCGAGGAGTCGGAGAAATGGATGAAGAAGGCCATCGAGCTGAATCCCAACTTCGTCAACCACCATTTCGAACTGGGCATGACCTACAAGGATATGAAGAAATACGACCTCGCCGCCGAGGAATTCCAGAAGGCCCTTGATCTTCCTAAGACGACCTCGAAGGATGATCTCCTGAAAAAAGAAGCGGCGGAGGAGCTGACGGCGCTCAAAAAGAAGAGCCGGTGATGCCCGGCCTCTTTCCTCGCCGGGCCCCCTATTCCGAGAAGACCTGGGCGGTGAAGACCTCGATCTTCGCCCCCTTCTTCCATTCGTCGGGGTGGAGACCGGCCTTCAGGCAGCCGTGGTGGAGGTAGGTCGTCCTGTCCCAATTCTGTTCGACGGGGACCTGGGGAAGGAGGAGGCCACGGTTCAGTCCCTTGGAAACGATGATCCCGTGGCAGCCGACGACGACATCCTCCGGGGCCGTGACCGGCTCTGGGAGGCTGAGCACCGAGATCTCGATCTTGGCCCTGCCCAGCTCCTCGGAGGTCAGCGGGTCAAAACGGAAATCCTGGCTGGCCGCGGCCACGGCCATCTCGATAACGGTTTCGGCAAGGGGCTTGTGGGGCAGGGGATAGCCGATGCAGCCGCGGAGCTCCCCGTCCACCTTCAGAGTGACAAAGGCCCCCCTCCTTTCCTTCAGCCTGGGATCCTTCACCGGAGCCTCGAGCTCGCCGCCGGTTTCGAAATAGTGCTCGAGCGCCCGGCGGGCTAGGCGGAGAAGCTCCCGCTCCTCCTCAGGCGTCAAAGGTTCGTTCATGTGTCCCCCCTTTGGAGCCGTATTCTAGAGGCACGGGAGAAAGGTGAAATACCCGGTCAAATTCGACGACGTATGCCTTCAGGACGGGGCCGCTGCGGGACGGGCGGACGTCCAGGAACAGCTGGCCGTAAAAATACGCGCCCAGCAGGAAGCGTTTGAAAGCCGCGTCCGGTCGCACGGCGAGAAGGCCGACGACCCGTCCGTTCCACAGCTCTGCCAGCTTTTCGAAGCTCTCGAGCGAAGGAAGGGGCGTGCCCGCGCCGGGGAAGAAGACCCTCTCGACGAAGACGCGACGGCCCCTCACGTGGCCGATGAGTACCCCCCAGCCCGACGGCCGGGGGTGGAGAGCGCTCAAGCTCTCGAGCTCGGCCGCGGCATCCCCGGTGATCTGAACATCCACGCTCGAATTATAGAGGATTCGCGAGCCGGAATAAAGAGCGGCTTTCTTGACTCCGTTCTGGAGTTCGATTTATGATGAGCCCCGGAGCCGGGCATGAAATACGAGCTCGTTGTCGTCGGCGGTCTGGACACGAACTGCTACCTGGCTTATTGCGAGGAATCGCGCGCCTGCGCCGTCGTCGACCCGGGGGCCGAGCCGGAGAAAATCTTCGCCGCGGTCGCCGGCTTGGAGCTCAAGCCCGCCCTGATTCTCAACACCCACGGGCACGCGGACCATATCGGCGCCAACCGGGACATGAAAGACAAGTACGCGATCCCTCTATGGATCCATGCTGCCGACGCGGGCATGATCAAGGACGCCGACCATATTCAGGTCTGCCTCGTTCTCGGAGGCAAGGACTCGCCGCCCCCCGATCGCCTCCTCGCCGACGGCGACGAGGTTCCGATTGGCCGGTCTTCGCTGCGCGTGATCCACACCCCCGGGCACACGCCGGGGAGCGTCGGATTCTTGGGCGATGGGATTCTCTTCTCGGGAGATACGCTCTTCTGCGGCGGCGTCGGGCGCACCGACCTTCCCGGGGGGTCGTGGAAGGACCTGGAACGGTCGATCCGGGAGAAGATCCTGGTCCTGCCCGGGGAGACTCTCGTGCTCCCCGGCCACGGCCCATGGACGACCGTCGAGGAGGAGAAACTCTCCAACCCCTTCTTCACATGAGGACCCTCTCCTCCACTCCCGAGGACGCTCTCCGGCTCTTCCTCGAGTACCTGACGGTGGAGAAGGGCCTGGCCGGCAACACGATCCTCTCCTATTCTCGCGACCTTCGCAAGTTCCTGGATTTCCTCGGGAAAAACAGACTTATCTGGACGTCCGCCCGGGAGGAGGCGATCGTCCGGTTCGTCCATCAGGAAAGCCAAGGAGGGCTCTCGGCGAGGTCCCTGGCCCGGTTGATCTCCGCCCTCAGGTCCTTCTTCAAGTTTTCCGTTCTCAGCGGGTTCGTGAAGGAGAATCCGACAGCGCGGCTTTCCTCACCCTCCACGTGGCTGGCCCTTCCCAAGGTCCTGACGGTTCAGGAGGTCGAGGCGCTGCTGGGCGCGCCCGACGAGAAGAAGCCGCTGGGCCTCCGCGACCGGGCCATGCTCGAAGTCCTCTACGGAGCCGGGCTCCGGGTATCCGAGCTCGCGTCGCTCAAGCCGGCTGACCTCAACCTCGACGAAGGGTTCCTCATATGCCGCGGGAAAGGCGGAAAGGAGAGGGTCGTCCCCCTTGGCCGGGCGGGCTGCCGTTCCGTCCGGCGATATCTGTCCGAGGTCAGGCCGGTCCTTGAGGCCGGCTCGAACCCGTTCCTGTTCTTGACGCGCCGAGGGAAGGGCTTCACGCGCCAGGGGCTCTGGAAGCTCCTCCGCGAGTATGCCCGCAAAACCGGGCTTGAGGCCCAGATCAGTCCCCATACCCTGCGCCATTCGTTCGCCACGCATCTCCTCGAGCGCGGCGCGGACCTCAGATCGGTCCAGCTGATGCTCGGCCACAGCCAGATCACGACGACCCAGATCTACACCCATGTCGGGAGGGAACGGCTGCGCCGCGTCTACGATCAGTTCCACCCGCGCGCCTGAAAGATCTCAGCGGGCGTGCGGGATCAGGGTGACTGTCACCGCGGCCTTGTGAGAGTAGCCCAGGAAGATGGCGCCGTTCCCGGCGGCGACCCATTGCCGGCGTTTCCATTCCCAGGCGAAGAACTTCTCGCAGCGCGGCTTTCCCAAATCGCTCTCGGTGAACGACACCCGGTTGTCCCCCTCGCAGACGGAATCGGCATAGCGCGTCTCGTCCCGGGCGTGTTCCCTCGAGCGGGGCAGGGGGAGGTCGAGCTTGCCCGCCGATTCGTGGAGCGGAACCCGGATGCCTTCCGCCTCGAAGTCGAGCACGATCCGTTCGCCCTCCCTGAGGACATAATTCACCCGGAGCCGGGGCCCCGCGCCGGCGTCCTTTTCGGTCAGGGTGCGGGCTCCCTCCGCGGGCGAGGCCTTCTCCCGGATCTCCCAGGCACGGGTTTCCGTCTTCGCATGGTAGAGAATGAAATCCTCTTCGTCGCGCTCCATCGCCCCTTCCCACTCTGCCCTGAAGAGGAAGTCACCGTCGTAGGCCGCCCCGGAATCCCTGACCGCGTAATTCCCTCGTGCCGTGAGGAGGAGGCGAATTTCCCACCAGCAGGTTTGAGCGGGGGCCCGGAGAGAGGCGGCCGCGAGCAGAATGCCGGCCGCGGCCAGAATCAGAGGCTGCGCCGGGGGAACGGATCCGATGGCTCCTTTCCGCATCCTCCCTCTTGAGGAAAGGCCCCGCCCGGTCCGCGGCCGGGACCTCAAACCTTATACTTCAGGAAGGCCCCGATATGGCCGTAGCGGTCGAGCCGGGAGGGCGGCGTGATGTGCTTCACCGGGCAGTTCCGTTTGAGAGCCGTTTCGATCGCCTCGTCGATGACGTCGGGAAGAGTGTTCGTATCCTTCTGGCAGACGGGGCACTTGGGCTCGTCCGCGTAGAGAAACCTATGGGTCGGGCAGATCCGGCCGGGCTTGGAGAAATTGTGCGTGACCACCAGCGTCTGGATCTCGAACTGGTTCAGGCGGTGGAGAGTGTCCCGGAGCCCCGAACAGGCCAGGCCGCCGCGTTCCAGTTCCCCGGTGAGCTTCTGGACGATCTCCGCCTCCTCAGACTTCTTGAGCTGGGCTTCGATCTCCAGGGCCTCTCCCAGGATCCTGGCCGGGGGGTCTCCCACGCGCGACTTCATCCGGCCCCGGATCTTCTCTTTGAGGTAATTGTGCAAGTGGCCTTCGAAATCGGCGTGGTGGTTGTCCTCGTATCCTACGAAGAGCCTGTCGAAGCTCTGTTTCCGAAACATCTCGAAGGTCGCCTGGGCCGTCTTCTTGAAGTGATCGTGGAGGCGGGCTTCGAGGTGGCGTTCGATCCGCTTGGACTCGTTGCCCTCATAGCCTCCTTCCCTGATCTTGGCCGGGACGTCGCTCGTCAGGCTCTCGAGGAGCTTGATTTCGCCCATGAATACGCTGTACCATTTCGCGTCCCTGCGGCCCAGGAGCAGGACGCAGATGCGGCTGTAGCGGTCGAAGATGGCGGAGAGGGGCCGGACATAGAAGGTCGTATCGAAGACGACCCTGTTCCTCGGCCCGTGGGGGAGCTCCAGCGTCAGCCAGAAGTTCCGGCGGGCGCAGGAGAAGACGGCCAGCCCGGGCGCGTTGAGGATGCCGAGATTCTGCGCGCAGTGGTCCGAGATGAGCTCGAGGTCACGGCAGAGGGAATCCCTCTTCTCCTTGGCCGGCGCCTGGGTTTCCACCTGGAGGTTCGCCGCGGTGAGCAGGTTTTTCAGCGTCACCTGGATCTCCTTCTTGCTCATCCGGCTCTTGTCCGTGTCCAGATAGAACGAGGTGACGAGATCGTCGCGTGCCTCGAAGGCCGTGAGGGTCTCGAGGCCGGAGCGGCCAGAAAGCTTCATACGTCCTCCTCAGCTGTGTTTTTCAGGAATCCCCTGATCTTGCCGACACCGATTGATGAATGTCCTCATCAACGTGATTACAATAGCGGCGGGGCCGCGCTTTGTCAAGTCGCTCGGGGCGAAAAACGCGGCCCACCCGCTCCTTTACAGCCGGCGGTGGAATAGTTATAATAAAGCCCCTTGAAGCGCGAGGTCTGGCGCCTCTAAGGTGCGGAAGTGGCGGAATTGGCAGACGCGTAAGCCTCAGGAGTTTATGGCCGCAAGGCTGTGTGGGTTCGAGTCCCACCTTCCGCACTATCCTCTCGTCCCGCGGCGTCCGGGCCGGCGTGTCGGCCCGTGAGAATCGATGGCCGGTTCCAAGAACATTCTGCTCGTCAATCCATGGATATACGATTTCACTGCCTATGACTTCTGGATGAAGCCGCTCGGGCTGCTGTACGTGGCCGCGCTCCTCGAAGCGTCTCCGGCTTTCCGGCTGTCGTTTATCGATTGCCTGGACCGGTTCCACCCGGGCCTGGCGAAGCCGGCCAAGCTCAAGCCCGACGGCCGCGGCCCGTACCCGAGGGAAGCCGTCGCCAAGCCCGCGCTCCTGCGGCATGTCCCGCGCCGGTATTCCCGGTACGGAATCCCGGTCGCGCTTTTCCGGGCGGCGCTTGCGGACGTGCCCCGGCCGGACGCGGTCCTCGTCACGTGCACGATGACCTACTGGTACCCGGGCGTCCAGGCCGTAGTCGAGCTCGTCCGGGAACGGTTCGGCTCCGTGCCGGTTATCCTCGGGGGCATCTATGCGACGCTCTGCCGGAGCCACGCCGCGGCGTATTCCGGCGCGGACGTCGTCGTCGCAGGGCCGGGAGAAGAATCCCTTTTCTCCGTCCTTAGGGACGTCCTCGGCGATGCAATACCCCGGGCCCCGGGCCCGGGGTCCGGCCTCGGCTCCCTGCCGCGGCCGGCCTTCGGTCGGCTCAGGGACAGGTCCTGGCTGCCCGTCCTGACGTCGCGGGGCTGCCCCTTCCGCTGTGCCTTCTGCGCGAGCCATCTGCTTGCCGGGGAATTCGAACAGAGGCCGCCCGCCTCCGTCGCGGACGAGATCGAAGCCCACCACGCCCGGTTCGGGACCCGGCATTTTGCCTTTTACGATGACGCGCTGCTCGTGAACAAGGTGCAGCACATCGTGCCCCTGCTCGAGCGTGTTGCCGCCGCGGCGCTGCCGGTCCGCTTTCACACCCCGAACGGCCTCCACGTCCGCGAGATCGACGCCCCGACAGCCCGCCTCCTCAGACGGTCCGGCGTCGCCTCTCTCTATCTCAGCCTGGAATCGGCCGACGCCTCCGTGCTCCGGACAAAGGCCCCGAAGGCGACCCCGGAGGACCTGCTGGCCGCCCTGAATGCCCTGGAGGAGGCGGGGTACGAGAGGCGCGGCATCGGCGTCTACCTAATCATGGGGCTTCCCGGCCAGAGCGCCGGGAGCGTCGGGGAGAGCATCCGTTTTGTTCGGGAGCTCGGGGCGGCGCCGCGGGTCGCCTTCTTTTCCCCCATCCCGGGGACACCGGAATGGGACGCGTTGGCTTCCGCCGGCGTCGTTTCGGACGGAACCGACCCGCTCCTTCACAACAAGCTGGCCTTCGCTTACCTCAAAGGGGATATTCCGCCGGGCGAGTTCGAAGGCGTGAGAAAGCTTCTGGCCGAGCTCTGCAGCTTTCGGGGCGAAGATCCGGGAACGGCCCCGGTTCCGCTCAGAAGCCCACGCGCAGGGTGAACCGGATGGTCCTCGTCCCGGTGAGAGAGATGATCTGGCCGTACGTGCCGCTGATAATCCTCTCCCCGGAACTCGTACTTTCTCCGTCAGGATACCATAGGCCGCCATCGTTGCCGTCGATGATCTGAGATTTGTTGCCGAAGACGTTCAGCGCATCGACGGAGAGGGAAAGACGGGCTCGGCCCTTCCGGACGAATTCCTTCTCCAGCCGAATGTCCGTTTCCTGCACCGAGCTGTAGCGGTAGGTTCCCGGGCTGTCCAGGAACACCGTGACGGGAGCGGTCTGGGCGCCGTTGGCGGCGGCCCAGTCGGCCGGGGGGAAGATGGTGACGGACCGGGCCCAGGGCGCGCCGCTCATGAATGTGTAGCCTGCGCTGAGGTAGATGTCGTATGGGAGCCGGAAGGTCCCCATGAGACGGATGACCAGAGGCCGGTCCAGGTCGGTCCTCGAGTTGGGCGAAACGTTGACGAAATCGTTGGGGGTGAGGGGCGGAGCCGACCCCCCCATGCTCCAAGGGGAGGCTGGGCTGGACGTTCCGGTCGACCGGCTCCAAACCAGAGACCCGAACAGCTGCCAGTTGTGGGACATCCGCTTCCGGAAGGAAAATTCGAGGCCCCTGTACCTGCGGACGAGCTCGGGGACGTTCTGGATCCGGTTGAAAACCGATGGGGCGGAGGTCGATTGCAGATAAACCGTCACGGGGGTGTCGGGATAGCCGCTGCCGCCGGGGACGACCGTGCTGAAGGGGATCCACCAGCCATCGGGGGAATTCTGGGCGCTGTACCAGGGCCTGCCGGATGTGGGATCGTAAAGGACGTCCCCGATGATATTTCCCTCCGATCGGGAGATATACCGGACGGACAGCGAAAAATCCGACGTCAGGCTTTGCTCGAACCCCGCCGTCCATTCTTGCATGACGGGCGCGCTGAGGTTAGGGGCGACCCTCTGGGTGTAATATTCGGAGTCGTACATATTGTAGCTGCTGGGAACGAGGACGAAGGTGTCGTTCGGGTCCACAAGACCGTTGTGGTTCTCGTCGTACCAGTAGAATTCGTTGAACTGCCCCGGGGAAAGAGGGTCAAGATTGATCGCGTAGCCCAGCCCCAGATCTTCGGGAATCCGGGCATAGCTGGCTTTGAAGAGGGTCTTCCCCCTGCCGAAAATGTCGATGGTCAAACCGGCCCGGGGCGAGAGCGTGTTCCAGCTGATCGCGCTGTCCCACTCCGCGAAGCTGGCCACGCTGTAGGGATTGATGGCGTCGATGGGCTCGATCTGGTCGGTGCCCAAGGTGACGGAGATCGGGTTGCCGGAAGCCGATTTGTTGAGGGGCTCGAACATGATGTCCCCGTGATCGAATCGCAGCCCGAGGGACAGCGTCATCCGGCTGCCGATCTTGAGGGTGTCCTGGCCGAACAGGCCCAGCTTCCTGAGATCGCTCGTGACGTCCATGCCCCCTTCCGTCTGGGGAACGTCATAGAATCCGATCAGCCCTTCGCCGACCATCTTCCCGGAAACCGGCGACAGCGCTTCGCCCAGCGTGTATGGACTACCGTTGAGATAATACATGATGAGGTTGTCGGGCTTCCAGACCGATGAGGACGAGGACACGGCTTCATAGTCCACGCCCGCGATGAACTCGTGCGAAGTTCCCAGCAGCCGGTCCTGGAGCCGGGTGATGGACGCCTCGATCAGGAACCGCTTCCTCTTTTCCACGTCGTTATAGGGCCCGCTTCCGAAATAATATCCCGTGCCGATATCGTAGTAGGAGGGGGAGGAGCTCGAGGCGCTGTTCAGCAGGAGGGGCTGTGTGGAGTTCGTGAAGTTGAGCCAGAGGTCGGTGAAGGTGTCTTGGTCCATTTCGTAGGTCAGCCCGAACCTGCCCCGGAGGAGGAAGCCGTTGTCCAGCGACTGCGTCGTGCTCTCGGGACGGTTCCAGGCGAGGTCGGAGTCGAAGACGGACTGGTTGATCGAGGACAGGGCGAGTTCGGCCGTTCCCTGGTATCTCGAGAGGACTCGGACGGAAAGCTTGAAGATCCACGAGAAGTCCCTGTCCTGGAGGTTGAACGGCGTATTGCTGATGTTCAGGGGGTCCGTGTAACCCTGAAAAACGGTCGTTTGAGACTGCGGCCTGTAACGGAAATTCGTGAAGAACCAAGCGGTGTCCTGAAGGATGGGGCCCCCGGCCGTCAGGGAGAAATCGAGGTCGCTCCGGGTCATCGGAGGGGCGGGAAGGTTCAGCGTCTCCAACTCCTGGCTCGGCCACAGCCCGCTCGTCAGTCCCCTGCCAGTGTAGGCGAACAGCAGCCCTCCGCTGAAGGAGTTGCCGCCCGATTGCTGGATCACGTTGATCGTGGCTCCCTGGCCGGGCAGCCGGTCGGCCGGAACGGCCGAGGAGTCGACGACCACCTCGTCGATCAGGTCGACGTTGATCCGGGACAGGGACCCCTGGGTGACGGGGTCCGTCACGTCGCTCCCGCCTTCAATGAACACATTGTTCGTCGCCGACCCCCCTGTGATGCTGGCCAAAAATCCAGGGTTGTCGCCCACGAAGACGATCCCCGGCACAAGCCCCAGAACGGCCGAAAAATCCCGGGGCATCGGGATTCGGCGAAGGATGTCGCTGTCGAGAACCGTGCTCACGCGCGGCGATTCCCGGTCGATCCCGGCGTCCCGGCTCGGCCGGGTGACCTCCTCTTCCGTGTCCGACGGCTCCATCTTGAAGTCGAGGCTGACCGTGGCCCCGGGATCGAGGGCGATCCCGGTGATGTTGATCGTCTTGAAGCCGGGCATTTCGGCCGTGACCTTGTATGTTCCCGGCGGCAGATTCGGGAAGCCGTAGAGTCCCGTGCCGGAAGTGATGAAGCGCCGGATCCCGATCTGCGCCGCAGAATTCGCGTAGATCGTAGCCCCCTGGAGTGCGAAGCCCTGGTTATCGGTGATCCTGCCTTTGATCGTGCCTGTCCGGCTGCCGGCTGACAGGGGTTGAGAGAGGACAAACGCGGCCAGAGCGAGCGGCGCGACGACGCGTATTTTCCTGGTCAAAAGGGGCCTCCTTTGTCTCTTTCTCCTCGAACAATCTATAGTTTTCGCCTCGGCATGTCAAAAGATATCAACTCGGCGGGACCGGAGATTGTTCCATGGCCCTCTGGCCCGCCCAGGCCGGAAACCACTGACGCGGTCAATCGGGCTCGCGGGCCTTGGCCCGCGCCCAGGCGGCGGCGCCGATCAGGCCGGCGTCGTTTCCCAGGGATGCCCTGAGGATGCGGCAGCTGGCGAACGAAACGCGGTGGGACCGCCGCCGGGCTTCTTCGACGGCGGGCCGGAGCAGGTAGTCCCCGGCGGCGGACACACCCCCTCCGATGAGGATCATCTCAGGGTTGAGGAAGTTGATCGCGATGCCGATCCCGATCCCCAGATAATAGGCGCTGCGGGCGAAGCTCTCGAGGGCGGCGGCGTTCCCCTTCCTAGCCAAGAGATAGACGTCGCGGGAGGTCACGGGCTCCCGCGTGCCTGACAGGCGCATGTAGGTCCCGGCGATCCGAGAGGCCGAAGTCTCGGTTTCGAGGCAGCCCCGGTTGCCGCAATGGCAGAGCTCGCCCTCCGGATTGACGGTCACGTGGCCGAGCTCCCCGGCGAAGCCGCAGCAGCCGTGCCACAGCCCGCCGTCCAGGATGATTCCGGAGCCGATCCCGGTGCCGACGGTGAGGAGGACGAGGCTCTGCGCTCCCCGGCCGGCGCCGTAGACGTATTCCCCGAAGGCGGCCATGTTGGCGTCGTTGTCGATCCGGAAGGGGACGCCGATGAACTCCTGCAACGCCGGCACAAGGTCGAAGTTGTCGAGGCTCGGATAGTTGGGAGAGTGGAGAATCTTCCTGTCCTTCAGGCTGAAGAAACCGGCGAAGCCGAAGCCGCAGGCGGCGATGCGGCCCGGACAACCGGCCTGAAGGTCCCGCCAAACAGCCCTGAGAGCGGCCATGAGCTCGGTCATCGAGCCTGGGCTTTCGACCTTCCCCTTGACGGCCGGGCGTCCGGCATCGTCGATGAGGCCGTACTTGAGCTGCGTCCCGCCGAGATCGAAGCCGGCATAAAAGGGGGCCTTTTTCCTTGCCATGGGCTTTTTCGATGACGGACGGGACGACGGGGCGGCGGACCGGCGGATCAATTCGCGGGCGGTTGGGGGTTCTTGGGGGTGTTGTCCTTGGTGTCGTCCTTGGCTTCGTTCATGGATTTCTTGAAATTCTTGATGCCTTCGCCGACGGACTTGCCGAGCTCGGGGAGCTTCTTGGCGCCGAAGATGACGATCACGATCAGCAAAATCAGTATCAGCTCGGTGGGCCCGATGGATCCAAGCATGGCAACCTCCTTGAGGCCTTGTTCTCGAAGGATGACCGTTTCGAGAAATACAAACCCACCTCAAAGGTACCCTGTCGCCCCATAAAAGTCAAGTTGGGCCCCTGGGCCTCATTTGACGCTCCGGGGAATTCTGCGATCATACGTGTTTCCATGAATGACATCCGGAACCTCTCCATCATCGCCCACGCGGATTACGGCAAGTCCACCCTGGCCGACCGGTTCATCGAGATGACCGGCGCCCTCTCGGCCCGGGAGCTCAAGGAGCAGGTTCTCGATACGATGAACCTCGAGCCGGGGAGAGGCATCACGATCAAGGCCCAGACGGTCCGCCTCGTCTACGAGGGCTGCTCGGGGAGGGAGTACGTCCTGAACCTGATCGGCACCATCCCCCAGGAAGCCTTCCTGGCCATCCTCGAAGTCAAGTAGGGCCCGAGCCGCAGCGTATCTCCTCCGCCGGCCGGGTCCTGTCAGGACTCGTCCCCTTCCGCCGGAAGGTTGATTAATTGCGCGAAGTGCGGTAAAAAGGGGCGAGCGGAGATGAGCAAGAAGTCGATCGAGCAGGCCTTGACCCTCGGCGTCGATATCCTCAACGAGTTCCTGCCGGTTCGGTCCTTCCTCTATTTCCCGATCCTGTACTCCGCGTGCGTCTGGGCCGTGCGCCGCGTTTTCGATTACCGCGAGCGCATCTTGTCCTGGCAGATCTGGCTCGATTCCGAAGAGGTCGGGACGAAGCCGGATGAGTTCATCCTTCAATTTTTCACGGTGCACGAGGGCTTGAGCCGGGCTTACGCCGGCGAGATCGCGGCCCTCGACCGGAAGGCCCTCCGGGCCGCGTTTCCCGCGCTCTACCCCGTCTGCGGCCTCGAGGACGCCTTCCTCAGGGCCCTCTTCAAACCCGAGCTCGATTCCGGCGACTACCGGAAGATCGTCGCGGATTTCGAGGCCAGGGCCGCCGAAGCCAAAGACGAGATCCGGAGGCTCGAGTCCGACCCGGGGTTCTGGAAGGCCCTGGAAGAGTTCGGCATGGAGGTGGCGTCTCTCGGGATCCACGTCCTCGGCGACAAGGACGTCCAGGACCTGATCATCGCCGCGGTCAAAAAGGGGGGCTCACGGAAAGCGAAAGGCTGATCATGTCACCAAAGCCCTCTCCCGTCCGGGCCGGTGCCCTCCTCGCCGCAGGGCTCCTTCTCGCGGCTTGCGTCTCTCATCTCCAGGAGGCGAAGGCCGCCTATTCGGAGGCGCAGGATTTCGCGCGCGCTTACCGGACGGAGCAGGCCGTGGCGGCGTATAAGCGCGCCCGGGCCGAGGCCTGGATCGAGGCCCGGCGGAACCCTTCCGCACAGGCCTTCCTGGTCTTGGGCATGGCCGAAGCCGGTTTGGGCCTTTGGAGAGAGGCCGAGACAAGCTTCGTCAAGGCGGCGGGGCTGGGATTCGAGCCGGGGGAGGCCTGGGCTTCGGACGTCGCGCTGCTGGGGCTGGCCGTTTCTTTCGAGGAGCTCGGGATCCGGGATCCCGCCCTCGGGGTTTACGAGAATCTCCTCGCCAAGTCCGCGTTCAAGCCCGTTCAGCTGAGTGCGGCCCAGAGGTACGCCGACCTGACGCTGGCCCTGGCGCTCGGCCTCGAGGAGAAGGAGAAGGCCCGCACCCTGGCCGGATTGGTAAGGTCCCTCGAGAAGCTCGAGGCCGGCGATTTCGCCTGCGGCCTGTATCACTATCTCCACTCGCAGGCGGAAAGCCACCGGGGAGACTACCGGCGATCCTATGACGAGGCCGTGATGGCTCGAGAGCTGGGCCTCCCCTCCGAGAAGATCCTCCGCGACAACGACAACCAGATCGTCTTCTGTTTCGACAATCTGATCCTCGGGCTTCCCGAGGCGGGCCGGGACGTTCTGACCGCCTCCCATACCGCATGGACGAAGAGGTGGGGCTGGAAGGACGCCCGGACGCCGGGCTGGAAAGAGAAGCCGGCGAAGGAGTGAGAGATGCTGCCGGCCATCACCTGGCGCAACCGTTCCGTCGTCATGATCGACCAGAGGAAGCTTCCGGCCCAGGAGGTCTTCGTTCGCTGCCGGACGTACATTCAGGTGGCCCAAGCCATCGAGAAGATGGTCATCCGCGGCGCGCCGGCCATCGGCATCGCGGCCGCCTACGGGCTGGCCCTCGGCGTGATGTCGCTGAGTGAAGTCGGCGGGCGCTCGCTCGATCGCGATTTCGAGAGGATCTTCGCGCGGCTCGCGCGGACCCGGCCCACGGCCCGGAACCTGTTCTGGGCCCTGGAGCGGATGAAGGCGGCCTACGAAGGCCACCGCGCCGGGAGGCTCAGAGACCTCCAGAAGGCGCTTCTCTCCGAAGCCCAAGCGATCGAGCTCGAAGACGCGGAGACCAACAGGAGGATCGGCGTTCACGGCCGTGACCTTATCCGTGATGGGGACACGGTTCTGACTCACTGCAATGCGGGAGCCCTGGCCACGTCGGCCTACGGGACGGCTCTGGGCGTCATCCGGGCCGCCGTCGAGCAGAAGAAGACGGTCCGCGTTTTCGTCGACGAGACGCGCCCCTTTCTCCAAGGCGCGCGGCTGACCGTCTGGGAGCTCGGAAAGGACGGCATCCCCGTCGTGCTGATTACGGACAACATGGCGGGCTGGCTCATGCGGAGAGGCGAGATCGGCCTCGTCATCGTCGGTGCGGACAGGATTGCCCGCAATGGCGACACAGCGAACAAGATCGGGACATACAGTGTCGCGGTGCTGGCCAGGGAGAACGGCGTTCCCTTCTATGTCGCGGCGCCGACGACGACGATCGACGCGGCGATCGCGGACGGGACCGCGATCCCGATCGAGGAGCGCGTCCCAGACGAGGTCCGGACGATCGGCGGACGGCTCATCACCATCCCCGATGTCGAGGTCCGCAACCCCGCTTTCGACGTGACCCCCGCGGCGTATATTGCGGGGATTATCACTGAGTGCGGCCTCTTCCGCCCGCCGTTCGCGTTCGCGTCGCAAATCGTGCCGCCTCGAACCTGAGGCTCCCCATCGTCTCCTGACTCGCCGGTCCGGATGGTCGTCCGTTCGTACGGAGCCAGAGCCGGAATTCCCCGCTCCTCGACAGCCGGGCTCGCAAGAACGGCCTCCGGTCGAGCGGCGGGATTGATAGTGTTCTAACTAATTTATAATTAATAAAATAAATCAAGACGGTGAGCATCTCTCTTAGAATTCGAAGCCGGCGGTGATCAGCCCGTAGAAAAAGACCCTCACGAACCCATCTTCCGCACGGACGAGCGGCGCCGTTCTGCCCATGATCATCCCCCCGATGATCGCGGCGATGACTGTTCTTTTCATGGCGCCTCCTTTTTGTCTCCGGCGACAGGGTGGCAGGATTCCGAACCGGAGTTGTTAAGGCCGTGTCGATATTTCGTCAAGATTTTGTTAAAGGCATCTGCTATGATAGGGCGGAGGCCGTCTTCCGATGCTCGTGCTGGCGATCGAAACTTCCTGCGACGAAACGTCCGCCGCCGTCCTGCGCGCCGCGGACGGCGCGTCCTCCCCGGAAATCCTGAGCAATATCGTCCTGTCCCAGGACGAGATCCACGCTCCCTACGGAGGCGTCGTCCCCGAGTTGGCTTCTCGCCAGCACATCCGCTCGATCGACGCCGTCGTCGCCGAGAGCCTCGAACGGGGAGCGACGCCGCTCGGAGACATCGACCTCTACGCCGTCACCCAGGGCCCCGGCCTCATCGGCTCGCTCCTGGTCGGCCTGTCCTTTGCCAAGGGGCTCGCGTACTATTCAGGCAAACCGCTCATCGGCGTCGACCACCTTGCCGCCCATCTGGAAGCGGCCTTCCTGGAGCATCAGGGCATTCCCTTCCCGGCTCTCGCGCTCCTCGTGTCGGGCGGGCACACGTCCCTCTTTCTCCTGGAGGCGCCTCTTTCGCGACGCCTCCTCGGCCGGACGCGCGACGACGCGGCCGGGGAGGCGCTGGACAAGGTGGCTAAATTCCTCGGCCTGGGGTATCCCGGCGGGCCCGTCATCGAACGCCTGGGCCGCGGCGGCGACCCGAAGGCGTTCCCCTTCGCTGTCCCCCGGACCAAGGACCGGAGCCTCGATTTCAGCTTCAGCGGGCTGAAGACCGCGGCCCTCCGGCTCATCCGAGATCACGGCGTCACCCGGGACGGCCCGGCGCTCCCGGACTTCCTGGCGAGCTTCGAGGAGATCGTGGCCCGCTCTCTTCTCGACAACCTCCGCCAGGGCGTCGACGAATGCCGGGCGCGTTCGCTCATCCTCTGCGGCGGGGTCGCCCGGAACGCGCGCCTCAGGAAGATGTTCGCGGAGTATGCCGCGGAGGAGGGCCTGCCGGCGTTCGTCCCGTCGCCGCGGCTCTGCACGGACAACGCGGCCATGGTCGCGGCCGCGGCCCTCAGGATATTCGCCGGCCGGCCGGAGATCGCCCTGGACCTCGCCCTGGACGCCTACCCGCGGTGAAAGGGAGAGGAGCGCGAAGTCCGGAATCGCGCCGCCGGGCGATCAGACGTCGTCCCGGTAGTTGAACCCGTACTTGACGGCTTCGAAATTCTTCTCGAGCGACCTCTGGGGGAGGAGTTCCTTGATGTTCAGCAGGAGGATGTTGATGCCGATGTATCTGAGGATCCGGCCGAGGGCGATCATGTTGATGAAAATCTTGCTGCCGAACACCGTGAGGGCGACGTCCCCGAACCCGTACGAAGTCCCATGTTCGCTCTTGATGCTGCACGATACCGTGCCCTCCTCGCAGAAGCCCTCGTCGATGACCAAACTCTTGGCGGGAAAGAACTGGCGGGTCCGTGTGAACTTGATCAGGACGTCGGCTTCGTCGATGAGGGGGTTCTCGATGGCCCGGTCCGAATAGATGAGGTCGGCGCTGATCGTGCCGCCTCGGACCGCGGCGTCGTAGTTGAGGCTCAGCGACACCTCGTTGCCGAGCTGGGTCAGGATCTGGGCCAGGGTGAAGGACAAGAGCTTGACCCCCTGGCCGGCCTCGCCGATGATCTTGACCCGCTTCTCCATCCTGGCCGTGTCCAGGGGGCCGATGTACTTGAAGATCTTCTGGATCTTGAAGCCGAAGAGGCTCTGTTCGATGAGGACGCTCTTCTCGAAGCCGAGCTTGGAGCAGAAGTCGAGGAACTTGTTCTGCTCCGCGTAGGCGTACATCTCGATCTTGTAGCAGCCCCTGGCCTTGAGGTCGGCCTCGAGATAGTCGAGGAGCTGTTTCACGGCGCCGCGGCCCCGGTACTCCTTCAGGCTGTAGATCCAGTACATCGTGAAGACGTAATGGAAGAGCCAGCCGAAAAGGAAGGCGACGACCTGCCCTTCGGCCTCGACGACGTGGATGACGGAGTGTTCGTCGCCGCAGAGCTCCTGGAGCGCGCCCTCCGTGAAATTCGCCTTCAGGATCCGGCGAACCTCCTCGGATTCTCGGGCGTAGATCTCGTCGATGAGGAGCCCCATGAGGCGGCTCACCTCCTGGCAGTCCCCGTGCTCAGCCCGTCTGATCGTCATTTTTCATCACGCCGAGCTCCGTCTCCTTGAGGGGCGCCTCCGGCTTGAGGACGGTCTTGTAGTCCCCCTTGAGCTTCAGGAGCATCTCGTAGCCGTTCTTGAAGCCGAGCCGACGGCCCGAGTTCTCAATGCAGAAGGCCATGACCTCGACGAAGGAGAAGCCCTTCCACTCGATGGCCTGGCGGAGATATTTCCGGAAGTTGAGGACTTGGTAAGCCGACGCCCGGGCGTACCAGTAGCGGCGGTTGGAGGTGATGACGCCCTGGATGTTGATCGGCTGGTAGGGAGTCCCATAGGGCGACGTCGGCGTCTTTTGGCCCGTGGGCGTCGTCGGCGCCATCTGCCCGCCCGTCATCCCGTAGGTGGCGTTGTTGATGCAGATCACCGTGAGATCCACGTCGCGCCGCGCGGCGTGGAGGAGGTGGTTGCCGCCGATGCCGACGAGGTCGCCGTCGCCGCTGAAGACGATGACCTTGAGCCGGTCGTTGGCCCGCTTGATCCCTTCGGCCACGGGGATGGCCCGGCCGTGCGTGGTATGGACACTGTCCACGTTGAAGTAGCCTGCGGCCCGGCCGCTGCAGCCGATGCCGGAAACGGCGACGAGCTCGTCGCGGGGGATGGCCATGTCGGCCAGGACGAACGTCACCTGCTTGAAGACCGTGCCAATGGCGCATCCCGGGCACCAGGTCGTGGGCATCTTCTCCCAGCGGACGTAGTCCTTATAGGTCATGAAGGCGCTCCTGGATTTCCCTGAGGCCGATCGAGCCGCCGAGGACGGAGATGCCGAGGACCTCACGGCGCAGGATCCTCTGAACCTCGCCTCGGTACTGCCCGTCGTTCATCTCGACGACGACGACTTTCTTGTGACCTTCGGCGGCGGCCCGGATCTCGTCCTTGAGGACGGGGAACAGGGTGACCGGTTTAAACAGGGAATAGTCCTTGCGGAGGGGAAGCAGCACGCGGTGCGTGATGCCGTAGGCGATGAGGAGGGTGTCGGCGCGGGCGTTCCGCTGGAACTCGAAGAAGCGATAGTTCTTCGCCGCGGCGAGCACCTTTGCCTTGACCCGGGCGAACCATTCCCGGTAGTAGCCGGAGTCCTTTGTGCGGGGCACCCCGTCCTTGGCCAAGAGTCCCGTGAAATGCCGCGGGCCCTGGCCGAGAGGGGGAAGCGTCCTGGGTTTCGGCTCGACCCGGATCGCGTCGAGGTCCACGGTCTCGGAGAGGTGGCCGAGGAAGCCGTCGAGCAGGAGGAGGACCGGGCACATCGCTTCCTCGGCGGCGTTGAAGGCCTCGATTGTATAGCGGTAGCAATCCTCGACGGAGGACGGGTAGAAAACGATCGCCGTGTAATCGCCGTGGCTCCCGTGGGACGCCTGGATGATGTCGCCCTGGGACGGCAGGGTGGGCATGCCCGTGCTCGGGCCGACCCTCTGAACATCGACGACGACGAGGGGAACCTCCATCATATGGGCCAGGCCGATGCCCTCCTGCTTGAGGGAGAACCCGGGGCCGGACGTGCTCGTCATGGCCTTCCGCCCGGCCAGGCTGCCCCCGATGGCGAGGTGGATCGCCGCAATCTCATCCTCGGCGTGGATAAAGACGATCTCCCGCTCCTGCTCGGCGAGGACGTGCATGATCTCGGAGGCCGGCGTGATCGGGTAGGCGGCGAAGAACGTCATGCCCGCCTTGAGAGCCCCGCAGGCCACGGCCTCGTTCCCCATGATGAGCGATTTCATGCGGCCTCTGTCTTGCCCTTATCCTTCTTGGGCTCGACCTCGATGGCGAAGTCGGGGCAGTAATTCTGACACAGCTGGCATTGGATGCACTTGCCCAGGGACGCCATTTCGTCCCCCCGGAATTCAAGGTCCCCCACCGGACAGATGTGGATGCAGGTGAGGCAGTGTTTGCAGAAAAAAGGCGCCCAGCTGATGTGGGCGTCGATCTTCTTCGGTCGTTCGGTCATCAGAGTTTCGGGGGCCCGCCGTGTCCTTCCGGCTTTCCGTAGAAGCCGGTCCGGAAGACGCGGTCGGCCTCGCGGACCCTCAGCCTGAGAAAGTATAAAAGAAACGCGATAGTGAGCCACAGGCCGGCCAGGAACACGGGCAGGCCGACTTTCTCCCGCGGCGTCAGGGGAGCCGGGCGCACCTCGCCTCCCGCGGCGGGCTGAGGAGCCGCCTGGGAGGCGCCCGCGAGGACGTTCTGCGGCCGGAGATTCGCCGTGCCGGCCGCGGCCGACCCCAAAACGGCGGCTGCGAGCGCCGCCGAAGCGATGAAGAGCCGGAGTTGCGCTTTCACATCAGGCTCCAGACGGTCATGGCCACCGTATAGGCGAACGCGGCGGCGACGAACCAGGACACGATACGGCCCTTCCTCTCGGCCGGGCGGTTGTCGATGACGGGCAGGAGGAAAACGAGGAGCAGGCCGGCCATCATGACCAGCACCGCGACCTCCTCGCCGCTTGCGCCGAGGATGCGCGCCGGGAAGAGCTTCAGCGACTGGAACATGAAGAGGAAATACCATTCCGGTTTTATGCCCGCGGGCGCCGGCGCCATGAGGTTCGCCGCGGGGCCGAGGCCGGGCGCGAAAAGGACCGCCACGGTCACGAGAACGCCGAGAAGGACGAGCCAGACCCCGGCCTCCCGGAGCGCGAAGTTCGGCCAGAACGGGAGCGGAGCGGCCCTCTCTCCCTGCTTTTCCGCTTTGACGGGCAGGCTCATCCCATGGCGCTGGATCAGGAAGAGATGCACCCCCAGGACGGCTAGGATCGCCAAGGGCAGGACGCAGACATGGACGATGAAGAAGCGCGAAATCGTGTCTCCGGTGACGTCCTCGCCGCCCCTCAGGAGCTTGGTGACCCAGACCCCGACGACGGGGACGGCCTTGGGGAGGTCCGTGCCGACCTTCGTCGCTGCGAGGGATAGCGAATCCCAGGGGAGGAGGTAGCCCGTAAACCCGAAACCCAGCGTGACCGCCAGGAGCAGCACGCCGGTCATCCATGTCGCCTCGCGCGGGCTGCGGTAGGCCTTGGTGAAGACGTTGCCCAGGAGGTGGAGGATGACGGCCGCGATCATGAACGAGGCCGACCAGCTGTGGACGGACCGGACGGCCCAGCCCAGGGGGACCTCCGTGATGATCCTGGCGACGCTTGCGTTAGCCGCCTGAAGCGTGGGCTTGTAGTAAAGGGCCAGCATGACGCCCGTGACGACCTGGATGCCGAAGAAGAGAAGAATGGAGCTGCCGGTGTAGTACCAGATCGTATGGCGGTGCTGGGGCACGTCCTTTTTCGTCATGAACTCGAGGACGGCCGAGATGCCGAGCCTGTCGTCGAGCCAGAGCGCGAGCCGGTTCATGTCTTCAGGCCTGCCTCCGGATGATCAGGACGTCGCCCTCGACCGAGACGCCGAGACGCCGGAGCGGCCGGGGCGGCGGCCCGGCGATGTTGATGCCGTTCTCGTCGTACCAGCCCTGATGGCAGGCGCAGTAGAACTTCCGCAACTCGGGCTTGTAAGTGACGTTGCAGTCGAGGTGCGTGCACACCGTGACAAACGCCTGAAGTGAACCGCTCTCCGCCCTCTTGAGGAGGGCCGGCTTGTTTCCCCAGGCGAAGCTCCGGGCCTCTCCGGGGCGCAGGGACGCCGCATCCGCCGCCGGGAGCTTGACCTCGTCCGGCTCGCGGTAGGGCGGGAAGATGAACTTGACGGCCGGGCCGATGAACATCGCCGCGAGGGCGGCCGCCCCGCCGCCGAGGAGCCCATTGAGAAAGGCCCGGCGCGTGAACAGCGAATACTTGAGCTTCATGGCTTCCGTCCGAAAAGCCGCTTCGTCTTCCTGACGGTCAGGGCCCGTCGCAAGCCTTCGATCATGTGGCCCGGCTGGACCTCTTTGGGGCAGGCCTCGTTGCACCGGAAGACGGTGTCGCAGCCCCAGACCCCGGCTGGCGTGTCGACCCTCTTCAGGACGCCGTAGGAGCGCTTGTCCCGGGGATCGCGGATGAACCGGTAGAGCTTGGCCAGGGCCGCCGGCCCCAGGTAGCGCTCGTCCCGCGTGACGACGGGGCAGGCCGCGTGGCAGCAAGCACACAGAATGCACGTCGTCGTCCTGAAGACGTCGTCGAGGTCCCGCTCCGCGACCCTGTAGCCTTTCTCAGGCATCTCTCCGTCCGGCTGGAGATAGGGCTCGATCATCCGGTAGGCCTTCCAGAAAGGCTCCATATCCACGATGAGATCCTTCTGGATCTCCAGGTTCGGCAGCGGCTCGATGACGACCGGTCCGGCACCGAGCGTCTCGACCAGCGTCCGGCAGGCGAGGCCCAGCCCTCCGTTGGTGACCATGCCGCACGACCCGCAGACCGATTCGCGGCAGCTGTAGCGGAACGAGAGCGACGGGTCCTGCCCGTCGCGGATCTCGAGCAGGGCCTCGAGGACCGTGTCCTTAGGCCTGGGCGCGTAGGCGAAAGTCTCGAAATGCGGCGGCTTGTCCTCCATGGGATCATATCGGAGAATCTCGAAGAGAAGCTCTGCCGCCATGCGTCCTCTCAGTATTTCCGTTCCTCGGGCTTGTATTTCTCGACGTTGACCGGCCTGTAATTGATCACCGGGCCTCGGTCCGTCAGGGTCATGATGGTGTGCTTCAGCCAGTTCTCGTCGTCGCGGACGGGGAAATCCGTCCGGTAATGGGAGCCGCGGGTTTCCTCGCGGCGGAGCGCGCCGATGAGGATGGCCTCGGCGATGTCCAGCATGTAGCCGAACTGCAGGTGAATGGCCATCTCCTCGCAATACCGCGTGCACGTTCCGAAGATGAAAGCCTCGTCGTAGGCCGCTCTCAGGGCGGCAATCTCGTCGAGCCCCTCCCTCAGGGCCTTTTCCTGGCGGAAGATGCCGGCCTTGCCGCTCATGACCGCCTTGAGCCGGTTGAGGATCCTGAAGATGTTCTCGCCCTTGTCCCGGCGGCGGACGGCCGTGATCCGGTCGACGATCCTCCGCGACTCGTCCGCGATCTCCCGCTCGGGCGAGACGCAGGGGCTTCCGCCGGCAACGAACCGGGAGGCCGACTCGCCGGCGATCTTGCCGAAGATGATCGCCTCAAGCAGGGAATTCCCGCCCAGGCGGTTGGCGCCGTGGACGCTGATGCAGGAGCATTCGCCGGCGGCGAAAAAGCCGGGGACCGGCGAGGCGCAGGTCTCGTCGACGTCGATGCCGCCCATCGAGTAATGCTGGGCCGGCTGGATCGGGATGAGGGAGTCGACGGGATCGAGCCCGGCAAAATTGCTGCAGATGTCCCGGATGCCGGGGAGCCGCTTGAGGATCTTCTCCCGGCCCAGGTGCCGGAGGTCGAGCCAGACGTACTCGTTCTCGACGCCCTTCCCCTTCTGCACCTCCTGCTCGATAGCGCGGGCGACGATGTCCCGGGGAGCGAGCTCCATGGTCTTCGGCGCGTAATCCGCCATGAACCGGCGGCCCTCGTTGTTGAGGAGATAGCCACCCTCGCCCCTCGCCCCTTCGGTGATGAGGATGTTTTTCCCGTAGAGGGACGTCGGGTGGAACTGAACGAACTCCATATCCTTGAGCGGTACGCCCGCCCGGTAAGCCATGCCGATGCCGCTGCCGAGGTTGATGTAGGCGTTAGTCGACTTCTGAAAGACGCGCCCGTAGCCCCCCGTGGCGAAGATCACGGCCTTGGCCCTGAGGGGGACGATCCGGCCGCTGGCCAGATCGATGGCGACAAGCCCCAGGCACTTCCCGTCCCGGACGACGAGGCCCGCCACCAGCCATTCATCGAAGAAGGTCACGTTCTTGCGGACGGCCTGTTCGTAGAGCGTGTGGAGGAGCATCTGGCCCGTCCGGTCGGCGGCGTAGCACGTCCTCGGGAAGTCGGCTCCGCCGAAGGGGCGCTGGGCGATCGTCCCGTCCGGGAAGCGGCTGAACGGCACCCCCCAGTGGTCGAGCTCGTACATGGCAGGGACCGCCTTCTGGCAGAGGATCTCGGCCGCGTCCTGGTCGGCCAGGTAGTCGCTGCCCTTGACCGTGTCGAATGCGTGGCGCTGCCAGGAGTCCTCGCGCCCGTCGGGGTTGTTGCCGAGCGCCGCGTTGATGCCGCCCTGGGCCGCGACAGAATGGGAGCGCAGGGGATGAACCTTGGATACGACGGCCGTCTTGAGCTTGGGGTCGGCCCCCAGGACGGCGGCAAGACCCGCCAGCCCTCCGCCGACGATGAGAAGGTCCAGGTCCGTCATTCAGTAGTTCCTCGTGTAATAGATGACGAGGAGTGCGGCGGCGACGAGGGTCCCGAGCGACGTGAAGACCCAGAACAGGAGCTTTTCCTTGCGCACCCCGAGGTCGATGATGATCGTCCTCAGGCCGTAGAAGGCGTGGTAGACGCCGGCGAGAATGAGGGCCGAGTCCGTATAGGGATTCGTATGGAGGAGAAGGGCCCAGTCGGGCTTCTGCCCCTTGGTCATCAGGAAAAAGGACGTCAGGAACTTGACGGCCAGAAGAAGAACCAGCAAAAGGCCGGTGACGCGATGGAAGACCCAGACAAACATGTTGCCCTTCCCTTTTCTTGCGACGGATTGGCGCGGCGGAGCACGCGAGCCACCTGGCTTCTTTTATAGCATAGGATTCTGAGATGAACAATAAGAGACGGACTGAAGGTCATTTCGAGAGGAAGGACGCTGCGGCGAACGTCTTCCCTCAGCCTTTTCGCCGTCGTTTTTTCCCTGAAGATCCGCTGGAAGACGAACTGCCCCGGCCCTGAGTCGACCGCGGGAAGGCGGGCGCGGAGCCCAGCGGGCGGTGAATTGACAAGGCCCATCGCCGGCTTTAATATGGTAACGCGATCCCCGGAAAAGGAGGCCTGATGAAAAATGCCACGATCCTGGCCGTCGCCGTCGGAGCCTTGATCGTCGCCTCGGTTGCCGCGCAGAACTTCACCTATGTCGGCCCGCAAAAATGCGAGATCTGCCACCGGACGGAGAAGCGGGGACGGCAGTATCCGATCTGGGAGCAGAGCGAGCACAGCCAGTCGTTCGCCGCGCTGAGCCTGCCGGCTGCCGCCGAAAAAGCCAAGGCCTCCGGGGTCTCCACCCCGCCCCCCGAGACCCCTTATTGCCTGAACTGCCATTCCCCGCTCTATGACAAGGCCCCCGACCTCAAGGCGAACGGAGTTTCGTGCGAGGTCTGCCATGGACCGGGGAGCGAATACAGGAAACTTGCTGTCATGAAGGACAAGAGCGAAGCCGTCAGGAACGGCCTCTTTCTCTACGGCGGGCCCGACAAGATCAAGGCTTTCTGCCTGAACTGCCATCAGAACGCGCACGGCATGACATTCGACTTCCCCGCCGCCTGGGAGAAGATCAAGCACCCGATTCCGAAGGGCTGATATCGTCCGCGATCTGCCGCCTTGTCTCATGGCGAAAAGTCCTTTTGACCGCGCCGTTCTCATCGGAAGCGTTCTCATCGCCCCTATCCTTCTCTTTGCGGGCCGGGGCCTGGCTCCACAGACGGCGAATGTGGCCCTGAACGAGAAGTGCCTCGCGTGCCATGGCGATGTGAGCCTCTCCGGCTCCGTCCACTCCGGACTGGCCTGCATCGACTGCCACACCGGCGCGTCGGGTGCTCCTGTCGGGGATGTCCCTCATCCGGAGACGATCCCGCCTCCAGACTGCACGAGGACCTGCCATCACGAGAACGCGCGGCGGCGGCCAGGGGACGGAGTGATGTATTATCCCGACGATGCTCACGCCGGGATCTCAAGGACGGGGAGCGCTGCGTGTGTCGGCTGCAAGGACTGCCACGGCAGTCACGGCATCCGGGGACCAAAGGATCCCGAATCCTCCGTCTATAAGGCCAACCTGATCAAGACCTGCGGGCGGTGCCACAGCGGCACGACAGGCATTTTCGCAAGAGGGAACATCCACGAAGACCTGGCAGCGTACGAGGCCTATAACCGGATTCCAAACATCGTGAAAAAGATATATATCGCCGTCATCTCGGTCATCGTCGGGGCCTTCCTGCTGTTCATTGGCGCCGACCTCCTGCACCGGGCCCTGCGGAAGAAACGAAATGAATGAAAGAAAGCTCATTCTCGACGACGAAGTCTTCTGCCGGATGAACCTGGCCGAGCGGATCCAGCACTGGCTTCTCATCCTGGCGTTCGTCACTCTCATCGCTACGGGACTTCCCCTCTTCTTCTATGAATTCAGGTTCTTCCAGTGGCTCATTCCGAGCGGCCGGGCGTTCGACATCCGGGGGATCCTGCATCGGGCGGCGGCGGTCGTGCTCATTCTCAACCTCGTTTGGCACGCCTTTTATACCGTTTTCACGGCCCGGGGGAGAGCGAATTTCAGGGCCATGGTCCCCCGCGCCAAGGACTTCCGGGACGCCTTCGAGCAGCTTTTCCACAATCTGGGCGTCACGCGTCTGGC
>Ga0187770_10000070_pt1 | contig 45023 bp, 55 predicted proteins | sample 0116_SJ02_MP02_2_FD_133154 | JGI IMG/M metagenome (GOLD analysis project Ga0187770, IMG submission 133154) | Tropical peat soil microbial communities from peatlands in Department of Meta, Colombia - 0116_SJ02_MP02_20_MG | ecosystem: Environmental > Terrestrial > Soil > Wetlands > Peat | place...
ACTTATGGTCATCAGAATCGTCGCTGCGAGGAAAACGATTAAAACTTGTGCGGTTTAATCTCTTTTTGGTAAACGTAGAGCTTGCCTTCGTCTTCAAGGTCACATAAGACTTCTGCGTTCCTGGGCAAAATGACTTTGAAAGCCGAATCTGGTTTTGTCTTGCCCGTTTCGTCAAGCCGACCTGAAAAACCATAATTGTGTTCAGCGTCGCTTTTTTTGTCGCAGAGCCATACTGCTTCAGCGTTGGCTCCCCATTTTTTCGTTATCGCGTCAAGCACTTCTTTGAGAAACGGTTTCGTTCCAAGTTTCCGCGCCGCTTCCTCGACCACGTGCTCATTGCCTAATTCTTCCGCTTCAAAAGTGATTACGCGATCCGCCTTCGTAACCTGCGAGTCTCCCACGCGCCAGCCACCCTTTTCCTTCTTCTTTTTCTCTGGAGAAACATTAAGTCTGCCATTTGCGGGAATAACGCTTTGGGCAATGTTGCGCCCGACATTCTCGGTTACTGGATGCGTTTTTCCTTTCTTGTCAGTAAAGAAGCCTTTCACGCGCTTCATTGTGCTCATAGAAGAAATACAAAAAAAGAAAAGAGACTAATGGAACGCAGCACTGAAGGCTGCTCTTTGCTGCTTCGACATCTTCGCGCCGGGAACCCCAGACCAACCTGCTTTTATTGCGGCATTACGGGCATTGATGAATTTGTGACGCATAGCCGGATTAACCTTCCGTTTCTTATGTTTTAGCATCGACTTCGGCAACTTACCTCCACAGTGAGGACAATTAAATCCTCCGCGTGAACTGCGCCTCGAACCACCAGAACCACGATTCTTTTTACGTGTCTTTGCTGCTTTGACGGCTGCTGCATGCCGTTGAGCTTTGGTCATCTTACCCATTTCCAGTTTACCTCTTTATCCTACAATACAAATACACTCAGTTCTTGCCATGTCGCCGTTGCCTGACCTTTGCCTTCTTTTTCTTCTGAACCTTCTTTTTGCGAGGTTTCACAGAAAATCGTTTCTTCTTTTGTTGCTGGATCAGTTTTCTGGCATGTCGAGTCTTAGCGAAGATAGGTCTTTTCTTGCCGGTCTTGCGGTCCGTGTAGTAGCCGATAGGTTTCTGCTTGTTTCGATTGCGAATTGTTGCCCATTGAGCCTGATGTGCTTGTGCCTGAACTCTCTGGAAGTCAGGCGAGTTTCTGTCGCGTTTAACGTGCTGTCCTCGATAACCAGTGAGGCGTTTCTTAGGCGTAACGATAACTCTGACCGCTTCTTCTTTTGGTTTCGGCATCGGTAGCGCAGCTGCGGAGATCCCTGGCACGCTCACTCTTTCTTTGTTGATTGGTCCGCGCTTGCGACCGAGAATCGGTTCGAAAATCATTTTCCAATGCTTCGTGCGTTTCTCTGTGTGCTTGTAGGCGCGTTGCAGAACTGGCCGACCGAAGCGCCAAGTCTTTTTGCCACATTTAGGACACTTACGGAGACGCGGTTTGTCCCATGCGCGTTGAACCCATTTTCCGCAGTTGTGGCAAACGTAACCTTCGATTTCTCGGCGCACCGTGAGTTTAACGTGACTTTTAGGAATTTTTGGTTTCTTCTTCATTGGAACTATTTCACGAAGCCCTGAACTGGCTCCCACTTCTCTTCCTCTTTTGGGCTCGAAGTAGCCAGGGCGTGGCTGATAGAGTTCGCCTGCTGCTATGAGATCATTGAAGGCTTGCTCGAACTCAGCTTGAGTCATCAAACGCTGATTGTGGATAAGCCGTTCTGCATAGAAATCCCTGCTATTGAATGGGAAACGCTTTACGTACTCCAAGACTTGAGATTCGACGCCTTCCATCATTTCGCTTTCACTAAAGAAATAGCACCTAGAAGTTTAGCGCAACAGTACGCTGCCGTCAAGCGTACATGGCTGTTATCGTGATTTCGAAGGAGAAGTTGGCTATGTTTGTAATGTTGGCGTAAACCTCTAAGTAAAGTCGTGCGTGAACTTGTTGACCTTGATTAAGCGGAGAAGGCAGGTTGTTGACTTCTGTGCCGTTTACTAAAACGTAGACCATGTAGATGTCCATGTAGTTTGAAGCGTTGGCTGGATTCCAGTTGCTTGTGCTGCCTGAAAAACCAACTAAACTTGTAGCGTCAGCTGATGTGTTCTTAAGGTACAAATCGTACCCCGTGCTGCTGCCTGGACTTAGAGATCCCCAATTAATGCTTGTCACTTCTTGCGTGTCACTCAAAGAAGAGAAGATGTCAAACGCAACGTTTGGATTCGCGGTCGGGGAAGGCGTATTAGCGTCGTTTGAAGGAGACGGAGATGGTTCAGCTAATCCGATGCCTTCTCCTTCGCTTGGGTAATACGAGAGTCCGTTGCTTCCTGTTGCTGGAAAATAATTCTTCTTTATGGATGACTGATTTGCTGTGGAGTTAACCGTTTGTTGATGGTAGATGAACGCGGCTACGCAGACTACGAAAATCACCATCAGACCTGTTGCTTTTGAAACCACAGAAGTAGTGTATCGTATCTTGTGGTTTAAGACACTTTCGGCTTACCGTGTTTGCGATATGGCTGTAACCCATGACAAACAAGCAGAAACACTATCGCCACCACGGCCAGCAGTTTCTTTCTCAAATGATTTTCCCTATTTAGGCGTGATTTTGTAGCCGGCATAAACGGTTTGCCTTCCATAAGCAGCGTTAATCGGCTCAACTTTGAAGTGGTGTTTCTGACCGAGGTCAATCAAGAGTTTGTCAAGTGCTTTAACCTGCGCGAGTCGCGTACCGTCAAGTTGCACTCCATAATTCTTCCTGCAGAACTCTCGTGTCTTTTTGTGGTCGCCAACCTTCATGTAGATGCAACTGCCATCCGTGACCGCGATGAGCATACTTTTGTCGATTGGGTGGTTGTCGAAGAACTTTCTTATCGACTCGGCTGGGCTGCCGAACGCGTCGAAGTCAACAACCTTCAAGTTGCGGATTCGCTCTTCAGGCAGAACTTTGTCGAGCCATTTCAAATTGTTTGCTTTATGAATCTCGTGAGGCTTGTACCTGACTTCTTTCTCGGCCTCTTTCAGAAAGCCCTGGTTTTTATCGACCATTACAAGTTTGTTTGCTTTAGGAGCCCAAACCTGTTTTGACAAGTGACCCTTGCCAGCGAACAATTCAAGGACAGTTCCTCCACTGAACCTCTGTGCCATGGCGCGACGTTGCCAAAGTTTCGTTGGCGTCAAGTCAGGTGCACCTGCTTTTGCGAATCTCCGCTGGAGGGCTGTCGAGTGCGAGTGGGAACTGTCGTAGCTGCGTGTCAAGTCTTTCGTGTGGATCTCAGCGATGGGAACAGGATTAGCGATTTCTCCGTTTTGCTTATCCAAGACTCCGAGCTGCACTGTTGTTCCATCTTGAAAAAATAAGGGTCGTTTAGCGAAGGTTGGATGAGGCAAGCGTACTTTGTTAACAGGAATGATGTATTGCTTCAGTGGCTTGTGAGTTCTACCTGTTATCGGTCGAATTCTGTTGTCGCCGTCGCGGAAGAATCCTGCTATTGTTGCCATCGCTATCAACAAAGAAATAGTTTAGGAAAAACGGACAAGGATTCTTGTGCGCTTGTATTTCCGTATGGCTCTTGTAAACACGTAGATTGCTGCTGGCAACACAATCAGCAGCCAAAAGATTGACCATACAATCTGATTAGATGTTGTCCAAAACCCAAACAGTTTGTACTGTTCCATCCAGGTCCATTGAGTCGTGTTGCTTGGAAACGAGTGTTGCCCAAGCAGAAAGTACATGTCATCTTCGAAGTTCCCAACGTACAATAAGATGTCAGCCACTACGACCATCCCTGCTAAGTAGTCACCGACAGGTGAATACGAGTAGGTTACTTTCATGAGAGCAGCACAACAGAATCCGAATGCAAGAATCAGCACGGTCAACCAAAACCAGTAGTGTGAATTGAAAATAGCCATTGTCTGCGGTGTACTGTAAGAATAGGCTGGGTTCACTATCGTCATAACATACCAGTCAACCATTGCCAAAACCATAATCAAGACAATGACAACAGTAATTCCAGCAGCCATTGTTCGTTGTGGATTCAGCTTTTGTTTGGGGTAACTTTTCAATTTTTCACCATCAAAGAAATATGTCAGTAGAAACGGATCGCATGATAAGTTTTCTTGTAGATATCCATGAGTTGGTCAGGGTGGTCACGCAGTTTCTCCACGACGTATGCTCCTTCCTGACGCTTGATAGAATGACCCATCATGTACTCGACCAAAGCGTTCAACCCCATCACGTACTCTTGGCTGACTTCTGAAGCGTTGAGTTTTGCAAATTTCAACTCGCTGCTGAACCATTTCCTGCAAGACTTGGGCGTGAAATCATTCCAGTAACTCACATTCATGCCTTTCTTCTCACGCTTCTGAAGTTCCCGGTTCACAATGGCCTGAACACGCATAAAGTCAACTTCGACAGCTCGCTCACCATGCTTGAACAGTTTACGCGGTCGCTGCGGCAAAAACTCCTGCAAAGCCTTGCACGCCTCGTCGCCAAGGAAGGTATCATAATACCCAAGACCGTGAGCCTTAGTTTTTTCCCTGATGATACGTATGTGAATCGGGCACATGCCTTTGCGAAGTTGCTCAAGAACCGTTCCGAATCTTGGACTCAGTTCTTTCCCTGTCAAGTTGCATAGGTCAATGACGCTCATGCCGCTGTCTTTATCGCATAGGATCCAATTCTTGAGTTCGGGTTTCTTGAGGTAGTCGCAGATGTTCATCACGGTTTGCCATTCCTTCTGAGTAGGCACTTTGTACTGTGTCTCAACAAGGATTGCCGGCGCCACTAGCGCTTCTAACCCTCGATAATTTTCACGGTAGAAAGCTCTTACCGCATTGAAAGCCGCTGCGATCCTGCCTGAACTGCACACTTCATCACTGAGTTGAGGCGAAGTTTTTCCGCAACTGAAGCACACTTTGGTTTCAGAGTCAACGCCGAAACTGTGGCAGTACGGACATCGTCGTTCCTTCTTGAGCGCGTTCTGAAAACGCTTAACCATCTCCTCGTGCTTGCGCCTTATGTCGTCGTCGTTGCTTGCCCAATCTTCTTTGCGTTCAGCAATCACTTGGTCAGGGGTAACTGATGCTCGACCTGTTTCTTTCGCGTAAAAAGCCAAGTACCGTTTCATGTAGATTTCAAAAGATTCTTCGCTGCTCTCCGCAGGATCTCCGCCACGGCGCTGTCGCATCGCATCAATCACACGTATCACCGACCTATTCTCATGGAAAGACAATTCAGTTGCTGTCATGCAATCACACTTTGCTCCTTTTTCGATGTTGCTTTTCCTTTAGTCTTATTTTTGCTCTCAGTTCAGAAAAAAACGCCCACACTTTATCGACGTCATCTCGGCCGAAACATAACTCGATGGATTCAAGGTCGAGTTCAGGCTGCAAGTTTTTCAGGGTAATTGCGAATCGGTCCTCGTATTCCGCGAAACGCATCATAACGTTTCCGATCTCAAGTTGGTCGCCGTCAGGCTTGTAAACGCCCATCCAAGGGCGAACATCCTCAATTACATCGTGTATTGAAGCCATGTTACTTCTCCTCTCTTAGAACGTAACCCTGCTCAAGTTTCTCCTGCTTATACAACTCCTCATCCTCAAGCCAGTTCCCCGCCCTAACCCAACCCTTTGCCTCCATGCCCTTAACTACCTCATCTTCAACTTTCGCTGTGTCTTTCGGTCGGTCGTGACCTCTGCTTTTCCAAAACACGAAGACGTGGAAACTAACATACTTCAGGGTTCCTTTTTTTCTCATTATGATTTCCATTACTGTTCTATCCCTTCAAGCAGCATGGCTGCCAACGTTTGTAAGTTCTGGCGCACATGGTAATGTAACTTTTCGGTTTTATTGTTAAAAGCGATTTCTTTTTAAGGTTTGCCATGTTATTAACTATCAGAGGTCGACTAACGTGAGGCATGGTGGCTATGAACAGAAAAACAGCATTGTTAGAATGGACGTTAGCCATCGGCGTCGACTTAGGAATCTCAGCACGGTCTAAAGAAGAAATCATTGTCTCTCGTGCAGGCGTAGACTTTTCTCGGAAAGCCAAACTCAGATTGGCTAAATAACCTCATTTTTTCTAAATACCCAAACTCTGCGTAAATGAACCAGTTCAGTTTTCATATTTTTAATGTACGGATTCCGTACACTTCTTAGCACACAAATTCACTATAGTCATTTTTCGCAGCTTATTCTTTTTTCAGAACAACAGAATGTGACTAGCCGTTTCGTCAGGGTCACTTCATACGAAAAAAAGACCGCCAATGGGCGGTTTATGGATTAATCGGAGATTCGGCTTAACACTTCTAACCGCGATTTGAGTGCTGTCTTCATATCTTCTCTAAGGATTCTAAGCATCCTTGCAGGCAGCGAGTTAATAGCCTGTTCCATACCCTCGTCTTCCACTGGTACTTGGAAATTAAATTTCGAAGCCTTCATGGGTGTATTATTTCTATGCGTTTTATTATTAAAGTTTTAGGAGTTTAGCGAATCTGGTCAAGCAGCAAGCGGAATGAATTGCAGCCCTTCTTCAACTTTTTGAGACAGTTAGCATGCGTTTGTGTGCTCTGCACTGGTTTAGACCTTCGTGGTGAAGTATAGAGCAGCCAACCGAACATCCAAATGATGATTATGCCTGGCAAAAGTAGAAGTCCAACTACCCCGCGTTTTCTCATACAACATAAATATCATTTCACTTTGTATTTTCCACGTTTCTTTTTCTTGTTCTTGTTTTCGCGGTTAAACACTAACAGGACCAACGCTAAGAACAAACCGATGGTCACGCAAATCTGCGCCCACTTGGGCAGACTATTCCAGAACGTCAAAATGGCACCCCAAAACTCAGCCCAAACACCGTTAGGACCGGGCGTAGTGTTAGAAGGCGTCGTTTTAACGATTGGAGCCGTAGGTGACGGCGTAACGACGCCACCTGGACCTGAACCTCCACCTCGACCAGGGGGCGACGTAGCTAATGGTTCAAGCGCGTAGTTTAATGTCAGGTTTGAATCAGTTCCAACTGTTATGTCGAAGTCAACAGGATCATTGATAGTTTGGTTGCCGCCGATGTAGTTGTCAACCGCGTCTTGGAATTGATAAGCATATCCTGATGGAGCTCCTGTTGTGAAATTGTCAAGCACAGCGAAAGGCACATCACCGCCTGAAGACATTGGAATGAGAATTGGCGTTGTAAGTTGCTCCCCTGCAGCCGTGAAAGATACAGGCAGAGGATTGGAAGTCACGTACAGGATTAAAAAGTTTGGAACAATTTGACTGATGGTGAAGCCTACGTTACTGTCGACGGTTGTCAAGCCACTGTTGTATTCGTATAATCCTGTGCCTGAGCCTGCAAGCCAAAACGCACCGTTCCAACCTACTGAAGAATAGCTTCGAGTATGATCTATCACCGAACAGGTTACGCCATTCCATGAAAGCAAACCGCCTGTCCCGCCGTTCCAACCTGTTGTTGCTAAAATGAAGATTTGCCCGTTCCAAGCGATGCTTTCGATGTCCTGTTGATCGTTAGGGTAGCCAGTACCACCGCCAGTGTTGAAACCATTGCCGCCTATGTTAATGCAGGTACCGTTACTGTAAACTTCGTAATAGTAGGGCCAAACGTCTGAGCTGACCAAAGTGTATTGTCCGTTGTAGCATAGAGCAGTGGCGGGACAACTTGTTCCAGGCAACTGCACGAGTTGCGTTAGAGTCACACCGTTCCAAGTGTCAAGGTAAGTGTACGCTGAAGTGGAGTCCAACATGCCGAAAGTGATGTATGAACCGCAGGTGCACGCGCCCGTAATTTCGTCGCCGAAGTTTCCGCCTAAGACGGTCGAAGTGACTTCTGTAAGGGTACTCGTAGTCGGGTTGTAAGTGAACACTCTGCCATAGCCGTAGCTGCCAGGATAAGAACTCAAATAGTAGCCGCCGATGACAAACTGCCCATTCAAGTAAGAAATCGTTGTAATCTGGTCAGCAAGAACTCCAAGCCCTGTCCATGATGCTCCATTATATAGCCAAAGGTGTTCGGCGCTGATTGGAGGTTGATACATGCCCCAATCTGCCGTGTTCTCCGTTAAACCAACAAGGTAATATCCGTCTCCAACAGCTATCGCAGAAACCAGAAAACTACTGTTGAAAGAGGCACCAAGACTTGAAAACGCTGTTCCTGAACCAGCATAGCCGTAACAATTTGTCGAGGAACCTAAAACCCACGCAGGACTAGTTTGAGCCGCAGCAGGTCTGATTTGAGCTAAAGGTAAACAAAGCGTTAACGTTAAGATTGCTAACAGAACCGCAGCCGCCATAGATTTCAAAGTCGATGCCTCCTTAAAAGAAATACAAAGAAATTATTAATAGATTAAACCATAAGAAAAGCCATGCTAAAGAAAGCCTTTATCATAGCATCTACCGTCATGGCTTGCCTGCTTTTCCTTCCAGACATCGATTATGACAGCGCGTTCAGGCTTCACACCGCCGTAGATTTTCAGTTCACGTTATTCTATATTCACGGTCAAGAATTTCTGCCGATTTACCAATACATAGCAGCGGCATTTGCAAGTTTATTGTTCCTGAGGATTGTTTCGTTTCTCTGCGTATTGGCTTCAGGCTTCGTTTTCAACAGAATCATGCGGAAACTTTCAAGAAAAACGCTTGCTGATTCAACGACAATTTTGTTCTTGTTGAATCCGTTGATTCTTCTCTACGGTTCGCTGGCGATGTATGAGAGTTTAGCAACTCTACTGATGCTTCTCATGCTCTACTTTTACATGGATGAAAACTTCACAAGATCATCTCTGGCTCTTTCCATCGGCGTTTTGACCTCGTATTTCCTATGGATTTTCGCGCCATATTTTGCAGCAACCATAAAGAAAAAACAACTGCTTTGGTACATCTTGCCAATAATAGGCATCGCAAGCTGGCTCCGGATCAATTTCAGCCTACAGAACAACCCCTTCCATTTTCTCGTCGTCTCTAAAATGATCTACAATGGCGTCGCTTCGAAAACTGAACAGTTAAACGCCACAGGCAACGTGCTGTTGTACACTTTTCTTTTTCCCGCCATGTTCTCGCTCAACAGCCCTGTTTTCGCACTTTTAAAAGCAGACAGAAACAAGTTAAGTGGGCTGCTGAAATATTTTGTTGCCACATACACGGCTGCGTTGACGGCAGGATTGCTTCTCAAAATCTTTTTCGGTTTCGGCTGGGAAAGATTCTACATTCTATTAATCCCCGCATACCTCATCTTGACAGGACCACAGATTCTCAAGTCAAAACACGCGAAGGCTTGGATAATTGTTTATTTCGCTGTTTCAATCACTTCAACAGTTTGGCAAGCCGACTTGACATGGGCTTTTCAGAAAAGTATGCTTTAATCAATCCACAATCAACGACGGCACCTCTTTCGATGTCGTCACATGCTCGTTCCGGTCTAATTTGTCCAAGAACGCTTTGATTTTGGTCTGCACTTCGTCTGCGTTCTGTTTCTTCAGAAGAGCGGTCAAGCCGCTTGCGTTTGCGTAGCCGAGAAACTCGGCAAGTTGAGTCCAAGACACGTTGAACCCTTCATGCATAAGTTGAGCCAGCAACACAAGCTTCTGCGTCGCAGCAGCTGCTTCCTCCTGTTTTTTCTCACTGATCCTTTTGAGGCTGCCGGTGAATTTGACCGTGAACTTGCGTGGCTTCACGAACTCCCTGACAGTCATACGGTTAAAACTGTGCTCCTCGTCAATAATGAGCATCTGGTCAAGATGCAACTTCTGAACTAGTTTCGTAAACCTCCAAAGAATGTCAGGAACCTCGCCCTCACTCATCTTCTTAAGAATATAAAAATTGAACGCTTCCCTGACCGGCTTATGAATATCAGTATAGCCATGGGTGGACGCTACCATGCGGACCTTCTCTTTGCGGAACTTCTTGAGGCTGAAGAAGATGTTTGAGCTGAGTGTTAACTGTCTCGGAATATAACCTCTCCTGACGGAAGGCGCTAGGTCATTTAACTCATCAGTAAAGAAAGCAATGGGAAGCGATGGTCTTGTGTTCTTCCACTTGTAGAGTTCATAGAAGAAGCGACTCCAAAACTCAATAAAGAACGTCATATCCATCGTGAACAGGTCAAACTCTACTACGTGGATTTTGCCCTTCTCTATCTTCGTGAAGATTGTGTTCAGGTTTGTTATGTCGTACTCCACATACTCGATGTTAGGATGGTCGTAGTAAATCTTGCAGCCTGTCGGAACGAAAATCTTCAGTTTGTAAACGCTGACTAAACTGAGAGCTTCCATGCTTGAATCGTCACGCCAAATCACCGTTTCACCGTTATCCAGGAACAACTTAACCAGCAACAGCAACGTGCTTGTCTTGCCACTTCCCGACGCGCCACAGACGAGCAAATGTTTTCCGTAATTGAAGAAAGTGTTCAGTTTTACGTTTAGGATTTGGTCAAGTCTGCTTGTAAACGGAACGGGTTTAGCGATATGGGGCACATTAAGTCGCCTTCTCATTCATGTTTAATGGCGTTCTCTGAATCCTCCCGGTCCCATTTCCGCTCCCTTAGCCATGAATGTGCCTCCCTTCTGAACAAGCGGCGCTAAGCCTCCGCTTTGAGCTTCAACTATGCGTGCAAACGATTTTGTAAGGCTTACTTTTCTGCCGTCGACGACGCTTTTCTTGTACTCGACGTATGCGCTGACGAAAGCTGTTAAGGTCGTGCCAAGTGCTTGACCCAGATAGGTTGCAAGTTCCTCGTGGCGCACGAAGTAACGCTCTTCGGTTTTGAAGAAACGGAAGCCCGCGATTGCGCCTGGCAGCCACGCTTTGACACGGTTTATGGCTGGAATGATTTGTCGACCGAACTCCAGCACATCGCCCACTTTCTCTGAAGACACGATCGGATGTTTGTTAGCTTCTTTCTCCGCTTCAAGTTGCAGTTTGTACGCTTCGAACTGAACCTTGGCGATTCGGGAATCCCAGAATCCGCTTTTCTGAACCGGCTGGGCAACGTTGACGTTTACTGGTTGCTGCGGTTTCTGCGGTTGTTCTTCAGGTTCAGGCGCGCCTGTCAGTTGTTCAGGTGTTTCGCCCATCGGAAAATTGTACTTGAGCCTTGTCTTTTCAAGACGAATTACGTAGTCTAAGGCGTGTCCAGCGAAGTTGCTTATGGCGTCAAGTTTTTTTCGAAAGCCTTCAGGGTCTTTGAACTCGCCTGGAATCTCGAAGGTGCCATCTGTATTGTGTTTGATTGGCTTGTAGATGATAGCGCGAATCTCAGCTGCAATCTTTTCCAACGCGGCTTTTTCTTCGTCAAGTTTTGCCTTCTCAGTGTCAAGTTCCAGAAAGGCTTCGTAGAGCACGTCAGCAAGTTGTTTTTCTTCGCCTTCTTCTCGCGTTTCTGGTTCAGGACCTCCAGCAACCGAGGGTTCTTCAGGAATCGTATTGTCGCCTTCTTCTTCCTCCTGTTGTTGATCCTCGTTTTCTTCGGGAATCATAGCTTGTTCTTCAAGTTTTGCTTCAATTGATTCCTCTGGTTTTTCCTCGCTTTTTGGCTCCTCATCAGGTATCTTCTTGCGTTTCCCTGCCATTACAACACATCAGACAACTTCTTTGCAACCCATGGATAGACGACGAATGTGGCCCCAGCAATAATGATTGAGTAGATTGTAGGGTCAATGCGCGGCCATCCCCAAGGAATAACGACCCATTCGGCTAAGGCGCCCACGGCAATCGCTACCACAATCCTCCAGAACGGTATTCCTCCTCCTGATACTGTTGTCGTCGGCGGTGTCTCAGACTGCAGCAACGGTTTGGTAGACAACGCTAACAGAGCCGAATCACGTTCACTCGTAACCTCTGCAAGTTTGGACTGCGCTTCATCTAATTCATGCCGAATTGCACTTGCAACTTCTTTCCAAGGTAGTTCATTCTGTATTCGGATAGCTGCTTCTTTAACGGCAGCCGCGCAATCTCCAATGTCACAGAGAGACTTCCAGTCTTTCGGGTCAAATGCTTTTCCACGTTCATAAGGCGTGATGATCCTAACATCCCAACCAGCACGCTGAGTAGCCTTCGAATCAGCGATGACAAGCCTGTGTGAACGAAAACCAAACGGAAAACTGAAGATCTGTTTGATGTCAACATGGTATTTGGGGTCTTCGATATTGTATCTGCTTACAAACAGCATCCTTCCTCGACCCATTTTCATAGCGTAGAAGTGAAGTTTACCAAAAACCTCCGACAGTTTCTTGGCTGAATCTTCTTTCACATGACCTGAGTCAACCAACGCTTGAAGGTGTTGGTCGCTTATCAATGAACGAGCTAAAGTGATGATGCCCGTTATGGATTCACCATCAGGCAAAAGTACAAACTGGAATTGACCGAGGTCTGACTCATGAGTAGCACGTTTTGTGCGCAGTGAGAAGTAAACCATGAGAATGACAGCGACTATACCTATTATGAACAGGGCAGCCAGCATGGGAAGAAAAGAGAGAGAATTGTCTATCGCTGACATCTTCCATCACGCCAGTTTTGTCTGTGATGTTCCCGCTATGGTAACGTCAACTTCTTCGCCAGGTGGAAAATCTTCCCACAAGCCTTTGTCTTGACGTTCCAGCGTCAAAGCATCGCCGTTGTCTGATTTCAACCGCACTTTATAGAGAACGACCACTGGATCTCCCTCGTGTTTGGGTTTCTTTTTTTCTTGGCTGCACTTTTCCACAACAAAAGTTTCAGTCATATCGTCTTTCATTTTTCATCACCATGATTGAAGTTTCCTCAGAGTGACCAACGACACAATCAACGCGATTATGACGGTGATTATCGTTCCTGCCCAAACCGCCCACATTTCCCAAGTGTTCATGGTCAACTCGTTGGTTAACGTGTCAAGTTGTTGGTAATACTGTTCCAAATCACCACGCATCAGACTGACAGACTCGTTGGCAACTGCCTCGGTTGAAGGATAAGTTGGTTCTGTACTGACGGCTATGCTGAAATGGAGATACACCAAACTGTCTTTGATATGGTAACGCATCGTGTTCGGCTGCAAGTCTCCCGACCAACTTGTTATGATGATTGTCTGGTCAACAACCTGAGTATACCTTAGAAGAATATCGAAACTGTAGGTGTCAATATCGCTTGTGTAGAATATCATGCTCATTGGGCTCTCATCCATGTGCCAAACGCTTGTTGTGGCGTTTGAAGCAGTTGTCAACCCTATTGGACCTGTGAAGTTGTCTGTGTAAACGTAGCTGATTGAGATTTTTGCTGTGGCGTACAAGTTCAGTTCTGTTTGCACATCATAGGTTAAGCCGATGGGAATAGTGGCGTTTGAACTCTGCGTTGTGGTTATTGTGGGAGAAGCCGTAGGAGTCGGAGTTGGAGTCACCGTGGGCATCGGTGTCGCAGTAGGCATCGGTGTTGGACTGGTCACAGGGAACGCAGAGGCGGTCGGCGTGGGACTGGGCGAACTAGTCTGAGCGTAGACGGGTCTGACAGAAACAAGGATGATAAGTAACAAGAGGAATACTACAAAAGCCGCTCGCCTCATTTTTTCTTCTCATCTCCCGTTGGTGGTTCATCTTTAGCCAGTTCAACCAAGCTGTTTAAGAAATCGTCGCCAGTCTTCTTGTTGGGGTTCTTTACATTGTTGTTTATCGATGCTTTCTTCTGTGCAGCCTCCTGCTTCAACCGAATTTCTTCTTCCTGTGCCTTGCGAGCGTCCATCAGAGCGTTGTATCTCTCAGGGTCGAACACAGAGAGCATATTCACAGCAACCTTCTTAGTGACTTCAGATGAAAGTTTCTCCAACAACAAAGGAGGAAATTCAGGTGTAACATCAGCCAATGGGCAAGCAACCAGCCCTTGCTGCGCTAAGGAGCAAGGTTTTCTTGGGCGACCTTTTCCGCGTGATTCTTCTCCATTACAATCCAGCGCGGGTTCAGTCTGGACAGGAATATTAGATTGACTCAACTGCTTCGGCTGCCTTGAAGACACACCTTTCTTCTTAGGAGGAAACGCAAGGAAGCCGATCCCGACCAAACAGAACACGCTGATAAGTATGAAAAGCATCTTGAGCGGCATCGGCATATTCAAATTAAGCAAACTTGGCCAGTAAAGGTCGAGTCCGACCAGTCCGAAACACAACCCTACTATAACCGCCAACGGCACGATTAAATCTACTCTAACGCGATTCTTAGTCTGATTTACGTTTTGATTTTGACTCATTCAAGTTTTCTCTCCATTAACTTCATCAATTCTTCAGTGGTTGCTCCTGCTTTCCGCAGGCCTTCAACTACAGAAACGAAAAGCGACTTCAACGCTTCGACTGGATATTCAAGTTCAAGACGGTCTTCAGGGTCTTCGCTGAGTTTGAAACTCCACATGGCGGTATGCTCCGATTCGCTCCAATCAAGGTTCGATTTAAGAAAGAGCTTCACTGAGCGCACGATTATTTTCTTCAGCGACAATTCGTTGCCAGCAAGTTTCGACCTTGCAATCATCATTCCAAGTTCCGCGAGAACATCTTTGGGAAGGTCAACCGTAGTCTTTCGTTCATTTTTAACCGACAGTCCGTCGTCAGCCACCAAAGATTATCTTGTCTCTTGTTATTTCAGTTAACATTTAAGGTTTATGGTTTTAAGGAGGCATGTATAACTCCATGGAAAACAATGTTCGCTTTTCAGTTAAGCGTAGCAGTGTGTCTGCATAAGAGTTTTAAACTACGTCTTGATATATCCGACATCCATGCAAACAGTCACCTCTCCGAACACGGATGAGCTTATAGAACATTTCACGCATCTACCCTCACAAGTTCGTCTCCAACTGCTCAGGCGCATCACATCGCTTATCTGCCCCGAGTGTGGCAGCATAGACTTCGCCTTGGAAGACGGAGAAAAAATTTGCCGTGAATGCGGCGTCGTCATCGACAGATCCAACAATGTTGTGGCCTCGTTTACTCAAGAAAAACAGGGCAATCCAACAAATTCGGCTTCCTTTGGAAAAAGCAACGGTGACACGCTGCGTGAAAACGATATGTTCAAGGTTTTAGCGCAAGGATATGTCCCTGACGGCTACGAGTTTGACGCTGAAAGCAAAACAGGCACAATCAAATACGCGCCAGGCGCATCGAAATTCACAAGTGATTTAGGTCTCCGCGCAAGATTCGTCAGGATCTACGTGAGCACAGTCGAGCATCCAACGGTTAAGCAAATGCTGGAGATTTCGCTGCGGTTACTCAAAGAATGGAATGTAGACCCGAAATCAACCTTCGGCGTCAGTTTCGGCAACTACTTCGCAACTCAGGTACGGATGCTTGCAGGCTACTTCGCAGTAATGAGAATCAAACCGTCGTTGAAACAAATGGCAGACGCAACCTTCGCTCTGTGTCTTAAAGAATGCGGCAAGTACGACTTGATGAATGAAGTCTTGGACAAGCAGAAAGTGGACAGAAACCTTTTGGAAGGATTGAATCTCTTTTTCACGGTGACGGAAGAATTTAAACGGAGATCCGTTAGACTATGAGTGCAATTTTGCCAGACCAAGAACAAGTAGCCATGATTAGAAACAGCAAGAAAATGCTGGAAAGTCTGGGAATGTGCGGAACTCTCAATGATGTCATCATTGACGACACGACTGGTAAAGTTCTGAGTGGAAGCAACCGCAAGAGTGCAGATCCAAACTGGCCTGAGAAGCACATCATTACGAAGAACGAATTAGAACGGCAACTCATCATTCTACATAGCAACTTTCAAAGAGTGGTGCGAAAGGAAGAAACACAGTACCGGCTTCTGAAGATTGCTCAACTGCTCGAACAACAGGGCGTCACGAAGCACACAATTGCTGCAAAAATGGTTGAGTTAGTGCCTTATTCTCAAAGGTACATTCAAGAATTGCTTCCAGCAGAGTACAAAGAGAAACCGCGCACTCCACTGACCCCTCATGCATTAACACCGAAGTCCCTGATTGAAAAACTCGACGCAGACAAGAAACAGGTTAAGAGCGAAGTTGACACGATGGTCGAAGCGTTCATGCCGAAGGACAATGAACCATATTCGCCTTATCCCTTTGAAGACTGCGACTGCAAAAACTGTAAGCATGAAAATAACTGTCCTAAACTTCTCTCTTGATTTTTTGTGCTAAAAAGTGTACGGAATCCGTACATTAAAAACTGTTTTGCTGAAAAAAAGAAAAAAGTTTAAGGCGAATCGGTGACTGCTATCGCCAAGTTTATTGTTGCTGGACTGGTTGCTGCTGACGCGGTGTAGTGGAATACATAGTCGAAGGTGTAGGTTCCAGCGCTTGTCAACTGGTAGCTGAAGGTGTTATTGCCAAGTAGGTCGCATGTTCCGAATGACGTTGAAGTGTCGTCGTGTGGGTGCACTATCAGTTGGAGTTGACTGTAACTTGCTGCTAGCGTTGCACTATCGGTGCAGGTTATGTGAAGATAGGCTGGCGCATTAGTTGTTATGGTTAAGATAGGGTTTATCGGAGGCGAACCGAGAGGCGATGACAAAGGGTTGGCATCAACATAACTGCCACCTGCCACGTTCACTGTGGTCGGAGGCAAATAGAAGTTGTTAGCTGTTCCTGACACTGTTGTCGTTGGCGTAGGAGTCGGCGTTGCCGTAGGAGTCGGGGTCGGCGCTGGATTGATTTGCTGAGTACCGCTCGGGTTCGCTGAGTAATACGTTGTCAATGCCCATACTGCACTTGCAGCCAGCGAAGCGATAAGGACAGCACCGAGTATGATAATCACTCTTTTTTCCATTTCAGGTGCCCCGAGTCTAATGGGTTAATTCGCTTTTTATAATTTGCGGTTTGCAGACGTAAGCATTGTAACTTGAAGGATTCGCCATGATTATAATCGCGTTGCAATCTCAAGACCGTCGGGAGTATGGGTAAACTTGAAAATAAGTGGTTTCCGTGCATTTTACTTCCAACCTTTGTTTCTGTAATACGCTGTTGTTTTAGGCGTTGAAATTGTCGAGCAGTTGCACGAAATTGTTTTTGTCGTTGAATCGTAGATGACAGGGCCTTCGCAGATCCCGCAGGGCTCAGGCTTTTGCAGTTTCAATTTTACCACCAGCCGCTTTTCCAGAACAGGTACGTGAATTTTCTGTCATCTATCTCCTGTCGCATGAAACGACGTGTTTCTCGTTTTGCGTACAGACTGAACAGTTCTGGTCTGTCAGGCACTTCTCAGCGTAACGGCGACAGTCTTTTCTGAGTTTCCACGGACAAGAATGACACAAGCAGCCTGACTTCTCAGGTTGAACCATCATGCAGTAATCACTCTTACATTTCTGAAAGCATAGCCTAACTGGTCAGTTTGATAGAAATAAACGATGTACGCAGTTTCCACTTCGATTCTGGGAACATTGTTCTTAGGGTAGCCGATCGTGAATGTCCCTGTCTTTGGAATTGCTTCGTAGATTGCAGCGTCAAAGAAGATGTCGCGTTGATTCTGTTTGGCATCCCTTCGAATGTTTGATGCCCAAAAACCGTCGATGTTTACGCCTAATAGACATCGCCACCAATACTTAGTTGAACCACGGTACTCGATTGTTTTTCTGCCAGAAACTATCTCATCCCAGAGATCCACGACTTTTCCCTCGATTAACCAACAGCGTTTCAGTCTAAACATCATGCTCTTTGACCTCATTTTTGGCGACTAACCAGAATCGTTCTTTCTTTGCTAAGTACAATCCAAGAACCGAACCTTTAAGTCCAACCACCGTTTCTGGAGGAGACTGTTGAGGCATAAATTCATCCTTCAACTGCGATTCTGCATCTGTACTCATTTTTTCTGTTCATTTGGTTGCCTTCATTTCGCGGAGATTTTGGCTTTCGACGGAAGTCTGTATTTGTTGTCCTCTTTCACGAGTAAACCGTCTCTTACCATCGAGAGTAACGCGCCTCCCATGGTTTTGTTGGGAATGTTCCAGCCGTGTTCAAGTGCTTCCTTCTGAATGTCAGCTGACAAAAAAGACGTTTTAGACTGTTCGGCTGCTGGCGCACGGCTTGCCATTTCGATAACGCAGAGCAGGATTTTGCCTGTTGACTTGTCTGTTGAAAGCTCGATGTACCGTGGCCCCGTTTCAGTTACCGTAATTGCCGTCTCTGCATCTTCTAAAGCAATGTTCTTGTTTCCGTTGCTTTGGCTGCCAACTTGAACGCCTTGACTTAAATGTTCCAGGAAGTCTTTGCTAAATATTTTTTGGGCTGCTTCATCAAATGTTGGTTCACGAGATTCACTTTCTGCGTCGGCTCTGCCTCGACTGTAGCCATTCAAGTCGGCTTCATTCTTTATTGCTTCAAGTTTCTCAGCTGGGATAATTTGTTCAGACAGTTTTTGAACCTGCGCGAGAAGTGCCTCCACTTTCGCGTTCAGATCCTTAGTTTTTTCTTGTTCCCTATCAAACATTTCTTTATACACGAGGTCCGAATCCTCCTTTTTCTGTGACTTTAAGAAATCCTTGACTACTTCAGGACTGATTTTTCCTGTCGCTACGTCTATTCCCATTTGCTGTGGAACACCTGCGGGAAGAACGTAGACTTTTTTCACATCGTTGCCTAAGACCGCGTAGAACGTGCCAAGCGGCAACGTTTGAAACGTTTCTGCCTTCGCAACTTTGACGCCTTGCAACTGGTCGATTAAACGATCGACTTCGTGGGCTTCTTTCATTCTTCCCATGATCCAGTTATCGCATTGTCGAAGCGGTTGCTTGTCGATTCCTCCGATGTCTTGACTGTCTAAGTAGAGAAAGTTGCCGATTGCCGCGCCTTTCCGTATGAATTTCTCAGCCACTATCTTGACTGGTGTTGTTCTGCCTTGGGGTATCGACTCCCACGCTTCCGGTACGATGACGATTACGCCTTCGAGGTTGTCGTGAATGTACTCGATTGAGGCTGCGATGACGAGGTACTGTGTCTCCGTTCCCATGTCGCTGATGTCCATGACATTTACGCCTTCGGCAAGCTCAAGCGTTGTGCTGAAGGTGTGCTTTTCAAGTTCGGGCACGACAAGTTCGAGGTAGGCTGTCAGTTGCTCGAAGACTTCTTTTCGTCTTGGATACTTGTCTTGGCACGCAATTGAATTGTTAAGGACCTGCCTCAAAGTTGTGGGATGACCCTTAGTGACCTGAAGGATCGCCCAACGCATGAACGGTTGATATTGAACTTTTTCGCTTAATGCCACGTTCAAGAGGCTTTCAACGTATTTCCAGTCAGCTCTGCTCTTGTAATATGGCTGAACGTTGCGATAATTGTTGAATCCTGCTTCTCCTCGTTTGGTCTTGAACGCTAACGCCTTTGCGTTTGGGGTTCTGTCTATGATGGCTTCAAGCGTCGTGGTCTTGCCATGTTGAGTCATACCTAGAGCAACGGTGTGTGCTTGCTTCATGTAGACAGGCTCACCACTACCGATTTCAAATCCAAGCAAGACTTCGGTCAATTCAAATTCCCCAATCCTTTAAGTTCGATACAGAATTTCTTCACGATGCAGGCTACTTGAAAACCAAGAGCGGTCAATCTGACGTTGGCATGCAAGATATCAGTCCTCACCAGTTCGAGAACTCCAAGTTTGACCAGTTTATCTCTGAGATGCCTATAAGTTGTGTCTGCACAGACTACTTCCTTGTTGGCGAGATAATCACGTACTTCATGCCAGAAAATCACAGTTGATGTTCCTTTCGCCTTTTTCTGCGAGGTAAGTTCCAGCATACACAACAACACGTCTATGCTGTGTGGATTCTGAAGATAATCATTGAAATTGAGAGTTGCCGTCGCCACGATTCTTTTCCTCCTTCGGTGTTACTATCGAAAAAGACTTGTGCACTCGACCTTGACCCAGAACATGACCTTGAAAATTCAGGTACTCCATCATTTCCTTATGCAGTTCATCACCTGTTTCTTTGTCACCTGTCACAAACAAGAGTTGACCAACATAGAGTTTCGTATCTTTGTCACTTGCCAATGTTATGTAAAGAACATCACGGAATACGTCTGCGTTTCCAGCCCGATCTTTAGTAAGCATTACGCTTTCGCGCAGAACTTCTTTAGCCAAGTGAACCAAGGCTTCTTTAACTTGTTTCAATGTTAGGGATTGGGGCAAGTCCATTATCCTCCTTTTCTTTTTCGCTTGTGCGTGTTCGATAAGACCAGAGGTAGGTGAAGTAGCAAGCCAAGATTAACGAGACTACTGTTGTTATGTCCATTATGGGTAGAATGTTGAATTGAATGACCCAATTTGTAACCGTGATTTCGATGCCAGTGGCAGTGTGCACTTCAGTTATTGCAAGCGGCACGAGGGTTGTTAGTTTTCGGATGAACACGAGTGCAAGCGGGATAAGAATGGTTATGAATAGTGTGGTCTTGATTCGTTTGACATTAAGGGTCATTTTGTCGCTTCCGTCGAGTTTGTTAGTCTTTCTAAGGGAAAATCCATTGTCACGAAGCCGTAGTAGATTCCCTTAATCCGCTCGCCGTTTTGGTCCGTCAATACAACATTGTAGTTTGAGCCGAGTTGAGTGATGTTGAAAAGACACTTGGGTTCTTCCGAGTACATTGTTCTGTAACCTTGTGCAGCAGCCGAACATTCATACCATGTCACGTTTGCGTCGTAATTAAGCGCAGCTGAATAGCGACCGCTGGCGTCAGAATACACTTTTAGAACTGAAGTGTTCCAACCGCAGACAACTGAAGCGCCTTCAATCGGCCCGCCAGTTACAGAATCGGTTACGTGGCCTTGAAAAATCAGGAATGTTCGAGTGGGAGTTACTGTGTTGTTGTAAAGTAGGAAGGCTCCGAAGATTGAGAAAATCAACGTGAAAATTACTATCCAGATTATTACCCATTTCGTTGTTTTGCTTAGCTTCATCTTTTCGTCTCCAGCGCATTAACGCGCTAACGTCTATTTCTATTCTCTTTTCCAGCCTTCGCGTATCGGCATGGTTGACTCCAGCATTTTTCTCCGTGACTGCACGCCCAACCCACCATTATGACGTGTTGGTCACCGTCTTTGGCTGCTTCAAATCGAATTGGCGAGATAACTACGTCTGCGCCGCCAACGCTTTCTATGCAGTCATCGTTGTTCGTGTAACCAGTGCATTTTTGGACCGATACGGTTAAGCCGATAATTACTGGCGAAGGTTCAAGTCCCGCCATTAGTTGCCTCCCTTCTTTTTGATGAGTAAAGAACCATCCTCTTGAATTATGGCAGACACCTCTTCATTGTCCTGGAATTTCCATGCGCTGTCTTCAGCTACTTTGGTACTGATGTAAAGAAAACGTTTTCCGTCTCGTCGTTTGTAAAATTTAGCGTCTCCACTTTTTACCATAATGGTTCACACAATTTATTATCTGGTTCGCTTTTTATAATTTGTGGTTTCAAGAAAAAGTTAGAAAAAAACTACGTATTATTGTCCGTTGCCGCCTTTCTAACTTCAGGCGATAACTTCATCACTGAGTCTGGGATCAGGTTGTATGTTTTTTAAGTTTTTTGAGATAAAAAATTCAGAGCGTTAAGTGAATTTATTAATGTACGGATTCCGTACACTCTTTAGCACAAAGAGTGCGTTTTTTTCTGTTAAGCAGGATCAAGGTCACACTCATTACTTGAAGACCAACGAGGTAGACAGGCTGCACCATAAGCATCGTATTAGACTGGCTGAGGTTAAGCCAACCCATGCTTGTTCCTGCAAGCACGAGCACGTTGTAGAGTCCATGCACAAGAATTGCAGCGAGCAGACTTCGCGTTTTGTACATTACAACAAACAGGATTATTCCCGCAACGAAAGCCGAAGCGACAAGCGGCCACATCAATGGACCAACATAGGCTACGTAAGCATGAAGCAGCGCCCAGAAACCGACTGGAACTCCGACCGCGATAGCCTTGATTGTGGTTTCTCCAAGCCCCTCGAAGTTGTCGTTGAGGTACATATAAATGGCGTTGATTCCGACAAGTTTCGTGGTTTCTTCCGCGTTAGCTACGAGTCCAACATTGTAGAGGACACTCCACATGATTGATGTCAAGCCGACCGCGGCGATCCCGCTTATCGTGAAGTTAGGCACGAAGATTGATGTGGTTTTGTATTGTGATGTGATGATGGCAGCGACGAAGAACACAGCTATTAAGCCGCCAAGAATCCATACAAACGCTGATGGCATCATGTTCTCGTTGTATTCAACAAATTGTTTTATGTCGCCGTAAAGGTAAAGCAGAATCAACGCTATCAGGTTCATAGCTAAGATGATGACGTAGAAAATAACGACTGAATACTCGCTCGTCCCCTGCGTCGACAGAGCTGCGTGTGCAACAATGAAACTGACAAGAGCTTCGAAAAGGGCGAGTTCAGTGAACCGGGTGTTGGTGTCAAACCTTATGCTTCTCTGACGCCGTTGCAATTTGTGTTTCCTCAAGGAATAAATACATACTCAGTTTGAGGACTTGCCGGGCTTGACGCTTCCGTCCTGCCAAAAAAACGCGCCTACCAACCCGACCAAGAAACCGCTTACTGTGCCAGATAAAAGGTTTCGCTATCTACGATTTTCTTTTGGCTTGTGCGCGCTGTAGAAACTTTTTCATCTCGTTCTTCCGAAGCTCTAAATGTTCAACTGGATGCGTGATTCCTTTAGACCCAAGAATATTCAGTTTCTCAAGCTCGAACTTTACGGCTAAGCCAAGGTTCTTTGCTTCAGTCTGGATGAACTTCATAAGTTCAGTCAAAACTGGCTTGGCGCCTGTGTAGACTCGTGTAGCCACGTCTTCCACTATGACTTTGAGGTAATGCAACACTTTTCCCGCAGCTTTTCCGGCGCCGCGTGCTAGAATGCTAAGTGTAGTGCTGCTTGGAGCCACTTTTGAAACAGTCGACTTGACTGTGCTGTAAATCGGATGTGTTTTTCCTGTCCGCCTGTCCTTGCGGAAACCAACGATTTGACTCATGTTTCTCACTCACTAAAATAAATATAAAAAAAGAAAAGGGGATTCGGAGTTTTAGCTGCCGGGGTAGAAGACTACGCTGTCGCTGATTGATGATGTGCTGCCGTCATAGTCAAGCGCGAACATGGTCCAAGTTGCTGTTACGTTACCCGCGAGGTTTCCAGTCTGGATTGTTGCGTCAACGTACTGTTTAGCTGGCGCGTTCTGTTGCCAAGTCATGTAAGCGCAGTCGCCTAATGTGCCTGTTCCAATGGTGTATTCAAAGTATTGATAGCTGCTGTCATACCAGTATTTCATTGCAGAGCCAGCGACTCCTCCGACCGTGGGAACTGTGGCTTGAGTAACTTTCACGTCGCCTGTTGATATGTCGTTGAATTTGATCTGGATTTTGTAGAAGGCCAATGCATCGCTGTGGCTGCATGTGAGTGCCCATTCAATGTAGTTGGACTGCGGATTGGTTGTACACTCGATTGCGTTTCCTGTCACGCCGTTGCTGAGTGATACATCGCCTTCAATCGCGTTGGCAAACCAGAAGCCAGTCAAGGTGAGCTCAGGGTAGCCTGACGCGGGTTTTGGTACTTGGTTAAGCGAGACGGTGCAGACGAACTCTGGGTTGCCGCTTCCTGTGATGTCTTGGTAGTTGATGGCTGTGATGGCGCTGTTGGCTTGAGCAGTTTTAGCCGCATCGAAGAGGTATGTGGCTGTTGAGCCAAGGGTTGCCACAGCATAGATTACTCCGTTGTCAGCCATCGTAGTTTCAACCTGAGTGTATGTGCTCCAACTGCCACCTAACGGAACGTATGATCCGCCACGTAGCGCGTAGAACACGAAGCCTGCGCCTGTTGAATATGAAGTGCTGATCGAACTTGACGTGACTATGCCGTTGTAGTTGTTCTGGTAGACCCAGAACGTGCCGACTGTGTTGGCGTACTGTGAGCTTGCATTGTTGTTGTTTGAGTTTCCGTTGCCTCCGGTGCCTACAGCGAGATTTTTGCCGTTAAAGACGCCTGATTCGAAGGCAATCACCAAGATTAGGATGATGCCGATGACTACTCCGACCTTTACAGCCAAAGATTTTTCTTTATCCATTTGAAACTTCCCTGCATAATAAATATAATAGGCAGAGTCGAGACTGGAGAGTCAACAGAAAAAAAGAGAGAGGGGTTCGCTTAACTTGTTGTCAGCTCTGCCGTGTCGGTTTTGGTTATTGTGTTGCCTTGGTAGTCAAGACCGAACAGAGTGTATGTTATATTCACGTCTTGAGTCAGATGGCTCTGAACTGTTACTGAAACATATTCTTTCAACGGTTGGTTCAATCCGCAAGTGATGAATCCGCAGTCTCCAAGTGTTCCTGTTCCGACGGTGTACTCGAAGTATTGGTAGCTGCTGTCATACCAGTAATTCATAGACGATCCGCCAACAGTTCCGACGCCTGGAACTTGAATGTTGATGACTTTGGCTTCGCTTGTCGATGTGACATCCATCCTGACCTGTATCTTGTAGTAGGCCATTGCTTGAGCATCGGCCGAAAACGTCAAAGACCACTCAATGTAGTTGCTCGCAACGCCTGTTCCAGCCACAATGTTTGATGGGCTTGATAATGTGACGTCACTGGGGTTCGCTGAATAGTAGAATGCGACCAGTGACAACGTAGGATAGCCAGATACGGGTTTAGCAACCTGGTTAAGCGAGACGGTGCAGACGAACTCTGGGTTACCAGTTCCAAAGATGTCCTTGAAGTTGATGGCTGTGATAGCGCTGTTGGCTTGAGCAGTTTTAGCCGCATCGAAAATTTCGTTTGTGGCCGCTACTGGAACAGCATAGACTAAGCCTTTGTCAGCTGCGTCAGTTTCAACCTGAGTGTATCCCGTTGCGCCCTGAGATCCGAGTGGAACATAGGACCCGCTGCGCAGAGCGTAGTATTCAAAGTAACTTAATGAGGTGACGGCAGGATTCAACGCCTCATACGCGCTGTCGTAGACCCAGAACGTGCCAACTGGATTAGCGTACTGCCCATTGTTGCTTGTGGATGTGCTTCCTGTGCTTGTGCTGCCTGTGCTTGGAGCCACTGTCATAGGAGCCCAACCGTAAGGCGCAAATGCCCCTGCATAGTAAGCGATAACTATCAGAAGCACGATGCCGAGGGCTACTCCAACTTTAGCTGCCAACTTATGTTCATCTTTCATTTGGTTACACCTGTTTTCTTCCTAAATACTAAATATACAAAATGCTATGCAACCCATCGTAGACCCGACGACTGAAGGTTCGCTGTCAAGAGCATACCGATGGCAATGACCGCTATGAGGATAAGGCTGATTTTCATTGCTTTAGATTGGTCGTCTCCGTTGTAGAACGTGCGTATCGTTGCCCAGCCAGCGAACAGCATCAGACCCACTTGGTAAATTAGCCAGTACCAACCGACTCCAACGGGCAAGTTCTTGAAGAACATCACACCCCAGATTAACCAGACAGCCATCGGCACAAGCGAGAAGTAACGTGCGTTATCCGCTTCCTTCTTCAGCGACTCAACAAAGTTCTGGTATTGCAGAAACAATAGAAAACCGACGCTTAAGAAAGCAATGAGCAACGCAGTGTCGTCATTCAAATAGTTTGCGGCAGCCATCACAGGTGTGCTGCCTGCGATGGCTCCAGACATAAACGCTAAGATGTTGATGCGTCGTTTGTTTCGACCGAAAATATTCTCCTGTCGATTATCGCCTATGAACAGCATAATGGTTACGCTGAGTGCAGCTGTTCCGTAAACGACGGCGGCATCCGAGTTCAATGCAGTTTTTATCATGGCTGCCGCAACGAAGAAGACGGCAGCGAGTATTGCCCAAGCAATATACTGTTGTGTCCAATCGAAATCCATTTTTGATTCTCCTGGAAGCCAAATATTCGCTGTTTAAGTATATAAAAAAATGAGGAAGTTAGTAGTATCGCATTCGCGGTTGAATCTGGCGTTTACGAGTTTTGCTTCCGATGAGAGATCCCGAGATAGCCAACGCCAATGCAACAAACAAGAACGTGGTTATTGTCGAGACAGCAACGGAATTTGTCCCTGCACCTAGCGTATCCATCGGCGCAATCGTTAATCCAGCAGGAGTGACCGCTTCGAAGAGGTAGCCGACTACAAACGCGCCTGGAATCAGCAGCCAGATCCAACTGTTCTTCTCTAAAGTTTCTTTGGTAAGCAGTCCTGTTCGCGCAGACAGTATCATCATCCCGATGACTACGACCGCGAAGATGATGGCTGTGAACAGGTGCAGCGAAGAAAGCGTCATGTAGATGGTCACGAACAAGCCGAGGAAAATCGCTATGAACACGATAATCAGCGCTAGTATGATCCAGCCTATGCCCGGCAGCGCGAGCAACGCCAATGCACCTGCGCCAAGTATTCCTTTTGCACTTTTACCCGACATCGTTTTGCCTCACTAAGAAAATATCAGCCTTGAACTTGCGGTGGGTTGTATCTTTTGTCGCTGGCGACCAACCCCCAAACGATGACGAGTATGGCGATGACGAGCACGATGTTTGAAATGTTGATTGGTCCGTAAAGCGTGAGGCCTCCGAGGAAATGAAAAGGATTGACGAAAGCCACTGGAAGACCGAACATTTTAACGTTGAATGTAGGCGTGGAGAATAACGCGAAAATCAACAGGAAAAGTATTCCGTAGAGCAAGTAGCTGGGTCGCATGGCATTTACCTTACAGAAAAGAAATATATAAAATAAAATAAAGAAAAGAGGGATGCCTATTTGAACTCGATAGGCCAGACCAGAGTGTTTTGCTGTGTTCCAGAAGAAGCAGTTAGAGTTACTTGTCCATTGCTTGTGTTAAGAATCAACTGGATGTTGCTGAGAGTCACTTCGAAATTGTACTGTGTCCCACTGGTCGTCGGCGCTACACCGCTGATTTCATTCGTGACATCGGAGGCTTTGATTTGACCGCATGATGTCAGAACTTGATTGCTTCCAGTAGCTAAACTGTAACCGTTTGCGTTGACGTTAGCTCCATTAACCAAGTTGCCCACGATATTGCCTGATGTGTCTGTGATGGAGATTGTCTCTTGACAGCTAAGTTGCCATGAACTAATCGTTCCAAGAGAAGGATCTAACTTAACCCAGATACCGTTTGATTCTGAGGCAACTTGATTAAAGTTTGTTGTTCCTGCTTGAGCTCCGAATATACTTTGCAACGCAAATGGTTGAGGCGCGTTGACCCAATACGTTGAACCGTCTTTGTTCGTTATCAGTAACGATTGCCAAAGTGTTCCAGTTCCAGTTGTGCCTGTCGTACTTGTTGGCGCAGGCGTTGGTGATTCTCCTGGCAAAATCGGAGTAGGCGTGGGTGTTGCAAGCGGAATACTGTTTCCCGGCGGTTGACCAGACACGTAAGAAGCGTAGGCAAGATAGCCGCCCACGACAATGACAATGACTAGCAACACAATTCCTATCGTTACGTATTTGCTTGCCATTCCTTTTTTCACCTAACTAATAAATAGTCAGCGCGGTCGAGGCTTCGCTGGCGACAAATTGTTTTTCTTTTTCGAAGAGGCGTAGGCAATCATCACAACCGCGATTCCGCCAACAGCTGCAAGCAGTATGATTATGGCAAGATACGAGCTCAAAGGCAGATTGTTAGATCCAGTTCCAGTTGGGGTGCCTGGGTTGTTAGGATTGGTCGGCGGCGAAAGTTTGAGTTTATCTATTTCGCCTTGAGGCAAACTGTTGTTTGGAATTGACCAAACGTGTTTCACATCAAACCCAAGGTCAACTCTAAACCACTGGTCAAAAACGGGCGCGGTGGTTGCGCCGTTTTCTGCGAAAGCCCAACCAAAATAGTTTGGTCCAGGCTTCGATGCGTCATAGACTAATTGTGACCCCAGACTTACTATCTGGACCTGGAAGTAAGCACTTCCCGGGGCAAACTCATTAAGATAATACGCTTCGGTTGGAGCGAGCGATACCTGCCCTGTGCTATAACTTGGCGCCCAACATTCATGCGTAAGTAAGGCATCGCTGTAGAGTTGAACTGACGTGTCAGGTGTGTTCGGTAGACCTTGACACCCGACGCCATTAGCACTCCCACCAGGTGTGTATCCAGCCATTTGATAGTCACTTAACCACATGGCCATAAGGCCAAGGTAATCTGGGTTTAAGGCATCTTCAGTATTTCCTGCAAGTGCTGGCGCGTTTATGCTTAACAATATATCTGCGCTTGTGAGGTATTGCGTGTTGAAATCTTCAATCGCTTTTTGGACAGCCATTTGGGTTAATTGATTGACGCTGTATGGGTCGGAATCGAGGATGCCGCCGTGCTGTGTTTTTATAACGTTGACGTTTGCGCTGCCTGACCATTGTGTCTCAATTTTGAAACCGTAACCATAGACGTAGATTGTTTTGTTGGTAAACGTTGATGTGGCGCTTGTACTACTCGTAAGGTACGTGGGTGTTTGAATTTGAGTTTCGTATTGCGGTGATAGCAAATCAGTTGTCTGGATGTTGACTTTGAGGGTAACGTATAACTGCAATTCAACATAATCTTGAGCCGTGCCAAAAGCCCATGTCCAAGCCGCCTTTTCCACTGGCGAGATGTAGTTCAAAGTTGTGACTGACCCGTAGGAGCCGTGAATATAATAGGTTTGTGTTTGTGGCGCAGTTTCAGTAAATGTTTCAACACTGACTCCTGGAATGCCGTAGCCGTTCAAAGCGAATTGAGGAAGATAACGAGGGACTGCTATGATAGCAACTAACACCAAAATGAGGCAAACTGCAACGCCAGCAATCTTGGCGTTATTGTTTGATTTCTTACTGCTGCGTCTATGAGGCATCTTTTTCACCTAAATAATAAATACGGATTTGCTGGCAGCATATAGTTGGTGTCTGACACGTTACGATACTGTTATAAGAAAAAACCACTGTGTAAGAAAGTCATGAAGCGAATCAGTAAGGACAGCGCCATTCAACGACTCCATGAATCGCGTAGAGTTTTCATGTCAATGGTTATAGCTGCCCTGACTCTGCTTTGGACTCAAGCGTTTCAGTCTTACGTGAACGCAAACTTGAAAGGCTGGAATGTCTTAGGCCTCAATTTCGTCTTGTTCGAATTGATTGTAGTCGGATTAGTCATCATCATGTTGACGTGGCTCGGCTTTGCAAAAAAAGACGAGCCCTAAAGTGAGTGATACGAAGCCAAACTCTCACCCTAAAGTTTCCAACGCCGAAATCCAGATTTTTGAAGAATTAAACAAGCTGGGCTTGACGGGAGGCATGGTCACTCAGAAGCCAATCAACGTAACAAAGCAGGTTACCCCTGAGTTTTTTTGTTGCTAGCCGCGTTTGTTCTTCGGCTTCCTCTTTGACTGCTGTTTGCGGCGCAGAGCTGTACCGATGAACAAGATTAGAGCAAGAGTAAGCAGAACTGTTAAACCCTGCGCTGTTGGTGAAAGCCCTTTCCAGAAGTTACCGATACTGCTGACGATCCCAAACAGACCCGCAGGCGTCGGTGTTGGCATTGGACCAATAATTATCGGGGGAGTTGGGGTTGATGTTGAAAAATCACCACCGCCCCCGCCGCCGCCACCTCTTGGCGATGGTGTAGGTGTGGAAGTAGATGTTGGTGTAGGTGTAGGATTGGGTGTAGGAGTCGCGGTTGGAGTAGGCATCGGGGTTGGCGTGGGAGGAAGTGCCGCGATGCTGTTAACGTCGATGGTACACGCATCAATGCTGTACGCCCAAGCATTATTGTGGTAGAAACAACAAGTGCTGCTTGGAACTCCATTACTGATTCGGTTCGAGTCGTTATCGAAGTCGCCGTCAATTATCATGGCAGCGTAAGAAGACCAACTGCCATTGTACGCTAACAAAACAGCAGCGTAACTGTGGCCGGCGTACAGTGGGTAGTTGTCACCAAAATTGAAGTAGACAGGAGTGTACGGCGCGGTTGCCGCTGTTGCAGGAATGTCAGCCGTTGCGGTCGCAAAAACCGTACCGTTTGGGTAAGCGTTCCATCCAGAAACGCTTCCAGCCACGCCTTCAATGACGCACCGCATGTAAGCGTTGGAAGCAGGAGTTTCCGCAGGCCAAATGTCCCAGCCTATCTGATGCACGTAGCCACCAGTATTCGCCACGAAACAGTCGGCTACAGCGCTGACGTCTGCACTTGAAGAAGGATTCACGGTCGTCAATGAACCAATTTCTTCTAGAGCTCCTTCATTTGTGAATTGATATATTTCGAAAAGCACCTGAGACTTTGCCAAAGGAACAGACAGTAAACTTAGGCAGAGCAAGCAAACAAACAGCGCCGTCATTCTTTTCGTCTTCATGTCTCCTCGCATCAAGAAAGAAATAGTGGGTGAGTCTGACTTACTCAGTAGGGAAGTTGAACTTCCATAAGCATTAAAAGGCCACGGTCAATGCGGTGACAGCTCGTTTATATTCGGCTTGTCAAAGCGCGTCCAGTTATGTTTTACATAACTTTAAACAAAGATTTCAGTTTTGGCCCCATGACTTTTGCTTTATCTATTTTCGAGCATTTAACCAATTCCATACACCGAAGAAATAGTATATGGCGTTTGTTACTATCGTGGTTTAGCTACATTTTTTTGTTATCAAATTCCTGCTGCAAGACTTTCTGGATCTTCGCCACACGCTTCGGATTAAGCAATCCCCGGTAACCAATGACTTCTCCGCTGCTTGAGTCAACTGTGGCTTCTTCAATTATGGGCTTGCCGTCCCGTTTCATAAGTTTAGTGCGTTCAATGAGTTCCTTCTTTGTGATTTCTCCCTTCGCATCGTACATGTTGTTGCCGACCTTCAAGGCACAATGCGTTGGCTCCTCATTCTCTTTGTCGTTCTCGTCAGCATACGCACAGACAACCGTTCCTTTACCGATTGTGTTCTGCAAGGCCTCCGCGAAGTTAGCGCAGTCTCCAGACTGGGCATCAATTCCGTTGCCTAATTTTTCTTCATCCCAGAACTTCTGCAGTTCATCTTCAACTGTGGGGTCGTCGTTTGGCGGTAACTCAGCATTCTTTGGCGTAACTGAAAAAGTGGTTTGATTAGGGAAAATCTTGCTTGGAATCGTGTTTCCAAGCGGGACTGTTATTGGAATTGTCTTGCCTGTTCGCCTGTCTTTTCTGAAGCCGACAACTGCCATGTCTATCACTAAAGAAATAGTTTCCAACCATCTGAAATTAATACGCTGGCACACCTTTAAGCGAAGCATTACGGTTGCGCCTGAACAGGCGACTCAGTTTAACGACGACTGTATGATGTGAGCAATCTGGAGTTTCAGCAGGCTCAATTTCAACGTCCTTCCCCAAGTCATTCTCGACTAAAACTGTTACGCCGCCGTGATCCATAATCATCTTGATAGGCACCTGTTTCTTTTCGCCAGCGTTGATTCTTATTCTGCTCGTTTCCGCGACGCCTGCCATCTGAGACACTCGCATAACAAATATTCAGAAGAAGCTATCAAGTGTCCCTCGCATTGCACGTGGAGGAATGCAGCCAAGTTTCCTGCAACTAGTCGGATTCCGCAGTTTAAAGTCACGCTGAAGGTAAAAGTCACGGCAGCCTTCTTCTTCATCTCGGACTTTCTTGAGGTAACTGCTAACTCTCGCATCAAAAGCGACTTGGTCGCCTTGCTTCAGGTCTAATTTCTCGAATGTTTTGCCGAAGGGAAACCATAAATGGTCAGTCACGGGCTTCTTGTCGACTAAATCAACGACATCAAGGAATAAAATCGTCTTGGAAACATGATTTTTGAAGGATCTTGTGCCAAAACGCTCAAAAGTCGCTTGAAAACGGCGCCTTCTGCCTTCAATTTTGGCAAGTTCTTCACGCATGGCACTATTCTTCCTCGAAAAATAAGCTATTTTGGCGATGGCGTCAAGTATAAGCGTTAAAATCCACGAAAAAGAAGGCTTTTCTGCCTTTCCTCTCCTTTTTCACATACTTCATTGTCAAAAGCTGGTTCAAATACCCGCTTTCAACCGCCCTGGCACGTTTGGAAGCGGCTGCAACATCCTCTGCAGTAGCTCTGCCCAACCGAATGAGCGTAAGCATCGTCCTTCGAAGATGATCAGGCAAATCAAGCAACGCCTTCGCGTCAAAACCACAAAACTCTTCACGACTTTGACCATTCATGCCGTTCAGCTTAATCACGACATCAAACTTCGCTGAGAGAACCTCCAGATTCCTGTTCAGTCTCTCAAACAGGTCAAACTCTCGTTCACTAAGCAAACCCACACCAAATTAGTTAATTTGGGTCCAATTTACTTTTAACACTTCCGCCTTCACCCACCTTTAGACAAGCAAAAACAGCCATGTTCGTATAGAACTTACTCAAACCAGAGTCAGCCGCAACTTCAGTAAACTTCCTTAAATATAATACAAGTTAAAGTAACCAGCATGAGCAGAACCCGCAACCCACATGAATTCTGACATGGTCATTCCATGGACATCTTCGCTTTTTACTTAAAAACCGAAAAGCCCATACAGGGCATTTAAACAACTTTTTCATCATGGACAATTAAACAAGGATTCCAAGCTGGCTGGCTGCTGAGAAGCACAAAATATTTTTCTTGGAAACGCAAAGAATATTTTTAAAGCAGGGAAAAAGATGAAGTCAGTTCAACAGTACATACTTGAAAACGGTTTAGCTGTTAATGCTGCGCTTGCAGTAGCGTTGCCAATCATCAACGGGATCTACAATGCGGGCGAGATATTTACGCGAGTTCTAATTTATTCTGGAATATTCATTCTGCTCTCCTGGCTCATCGTCTACGAGCTTAACGCCTTCACGAAAATAATCGGAAGAAGTCTTGCAGCTCTGACGTTGACCATCGGCACCTTCACATTATTCTCCTTTGTCATAAGCGACGTTGTTTTGAAAGCGTTCAAACAAGTTTCCCTAATAACAGGACCAAACACCGCTTCAAGTGCCGTTCTAATATTCTGGGTCTGGGTCTTGTCAATGTTCTTCAGCACAGTGATTCTGTGGATGCGAAGTTTCAAGCAGGCCAAAACTATTCTGAGCTAAACCGTTCCCTGTTTTTTCCTCAATTATTTTTCGCGGAAAATTGCGTTTGTCAGCTATCCCAAAAATCCAAGTTTCTTTCTATTTTTCTTGTAACCGAAACAAGCTACTCGTTTGCATCCTGAACAGTTCATTTATTCTCCTTCAAACGGGCGGTCTAATGTATTGACCGAGATTAATTGCCTCTCGGCGCTTCTCCTTCAACTGCTCAATAACGTTCTTGAGATGCTTATTTCTGTCCTCAAAAAGTTGCACAGCCTCACGGTTCTCCCTGACCATCGCTTCCAAGCGTTTAATCTCTTTGTTTATCTCCGCGAACTCGTCATGCGGATTCGCGCCGCGACGTTCATCACTTCTTGCGCTCAAGTCGAGCTTCCTTCTGACGGTTGACTTCCTTATCACGTAAGAACTTCTTGAAGCGTGGATCTCTCTCAATCGTTTCAATGCCATCAAGAAGAATCTCTCTTGCAAGCGTGGCAGGTTTCCTCTCCTTGAACTCAGCTACTCGGTCCAACCGTAGAATGATGCCCATGTTGACCTTAACGGACAAAGTTATGTTAAAATTGATGGGTCTTTCACGGTAAGCCATTTGGTCAATTTCTTCGCTTACAGTCTCCAATCACACCACTGGAATACATTGTAACCTTTCATAGTTAAAAATGTGACGCAAAATCCTATGGATGATGCCATAATCATGCTTTGCGTGTTACTTCATTTTGTTAAGTCAAATGGGGTAGGGGATTTACTTTAGTTGTGAGGGTTCGTTTTTTCTGATGGCTGCTTTTTCCTCGATTATCTGGTCTAGCAAAGACATGTTTGATGTGTTTCCTGCTTTCTTTTCGCGTCTGATTTGGCTGCGGATCTCCTTCACCGTTAACGGTTCGTCAGGGTTAATCGGTTGGCCTCCAAGTCTAATGAACTCTTGGACTACGCGCATTTCGCGTTTGAATCTAGGCGTACTTCTTTTGATGATGTCTCGGAGTTCCAAACGCCAGCTGCTCGGCTGCTCGTTGAAAGCGTTGACGACTTGCAGGTTTTCTTTTCTGACCTCGGCTTCATACTGCTTCTTGGATGCGGTTGTCTGAGGCTTTTCAGGTCTTGCAACGACTCCGATGTGTCCTCTAACACGTTCTGCTGTTTTCTTGAAAATCTCGGCTTTCTTCTGATTTGGAAAACTGAACGATTTCTTGATTAGTTGACGCTTGAATTTGCCTCGAACCTGCTCCCGATTTTTTATGAAATATTCGACAATCCAGCCGCCCTTAGATTCTTCAACTGCTGTGCCAGCGTGAACAGGGGTCACAGTAGTTTTCTTGATTCCGTCAGCCTCTAATTTTCTGAGAAAAACGTTCAACTCTTTTTGAGTGGTAAACTGCGGAGGATTCTTCTTCTGTTTCTCGTCCATGCCTCTCCAAGTGACAATCCAACTGCGAATGTTGAGGTCAGCATTTTTCTGAGAAAAAGTTTTGGGCTTTACACCCGCAAAATGTTTGCCAGCGATTATTTTCTTCTTGTCTTTGACCAGCGGTGCAGTAATGGGTATGGTCTTTCCTGTTTTCCGATTTTTTCTGAAGCCTAAAAGTCGTTGTTTCTTCGCAGTTTTCATTTCTTTTTACCCTTTCTGGATTTTTTCGATTTAATCGGCATGACTGGACCTTCGTCTTCAGCAGGTTTCTGAGGCTTAAAGTCAGCGTCGACGCCTTTGTCTCCTCCGAATTTCTTAGGAGATTTCCTTTTCTGGCAATGTTGACCGTGATAGTCGTCAAAACATTCTTCACAGACCTGTTTACCGCAGTCCAAGCACTCACAGGTAGCCAATCGACTGTGGCACTGTTGGCATTTCTCCTGTCTGCCTCCCTTTGGCTTGTTTGGGGTTACCTTGACAGAGATGGTGTCGATTTTGGCGCCTTTCTTATCAAGTTTCTCAGCGCAACTGATACAGAGTGGTTTTTTACTGCCTCTCTCTATGAAGTATTCGCCTTCATTCACGTGTGCCTCATTGATTAGAAAACCGCCGCATTTAGAGCAGCGGGCGTCTTCTATGATGGCTTGCTTCTCAGGGTGTTCTTCAAAGTCGAGTTGATATTTCCCGGTGAGAGGTGCAAGGTCTGAGATTGGATAAGTCACGAATCCAGATTCTTCAGCTCGACGCCTGTGCTCAAGGCAAACGAACTCTCGCACGTTGGAATCAATATTTGGAAAATAATAGTGCGTGGCTTTTCTTCCATCAAGCCAGCTGCACTCGTACTCGGGCTCATGCTTTTTTGGCTTCGGCGGCACAAGTTTGTCAAGTTCAAACTGAAGCTTTTCTTCCTCAGCCACTAAGTCAGGATAGTCGTCTCTCTCGTAATTGCCGGAGTTAATCTGTTCTTGGATCTTCCGAAGGTGGCGCCTGAGGACCGCGATTCTGTTTGGCTCGACTTTGAGACGCTTCTTAAAAGGCGCAACCGCTGATCGACGTCGGTTGGTCGACGCAGTGATCGGATGTGACTTGCCGTTCATGTTCTTGCGAAATCCAACTATTCTGCGTTGTTTTTTCATACAACAAAGAAATAGTCATTTTCATTTCTTTGATCGCTTGTGTTTGGTTGGATAGGCAACAGCGACGACTGCTGCAATTATTCCAAGGACGACAACAACAGTGAAGGGAGGCAACGTTCTAACCGCTCCTGCTGAAGAACTTGAAAGAGTCGCGGTTGGTTGAATTGGCGTCGGAGTTGGCATTGCTGGCTGGGGACCGCCGATAGGCGGAGCGGTGGGCGAAGGCGGCTGTCCTAGACCAAAATCCGTGATCGGGGACAGGCTTATCTCAAACTCAGCGTATCCTGAGCCCGCGCCCCCGTCATTAAGTATTTGCACCATACTCACCGTTGGCGCATAGCCCAGAGCATAGTAAGCGGAGCTGTTCAGGTTATATTCGTAGTACACTTCCTTGTTGCTGGCAACATACATCTCGATAACATTTGATGAAGTGCTGAAAGCAGGATAGTTAGCCACGCCGTCAGGATCAAAGTAACTCTCCGAGTAGTTTTGGAAGTCGCTGTACTGAAATACCCCTGTGCCGTTGGCATCATAGAAGTTAAAGTATGTTTCGAATTGGTCTATGGAAGTCGGACCACCAACAAAGTTTTCCATATCAATAGCAACATAATAACCATTCGTCACATTTTGCGACAATAAAAAGTTCGCGCCTTGCTCATAGTTTGAGTAACTAACGATTTGAACTGTTCCCAGAGTGTAAGAAGAATAAACTAACTCGACAGCCCAACTTGTCGATGATCCGCTGGACAGGAGCATGGTAGTGTTTGTTTCGATTAGATTCCCGTTCGAGTCAGGTGGACCGCTGGTTATGTTCCACTCTTGGAAAGCTTCTGTGACTCCACCGACCGTGATTGTTGTGTTCGCAACCGTAAAATTGTATATTATGTTAATACCCATTCCGCTGAAATCTTGTGGCATCGTGGCGGTTTCTGTATTTCCGTTCCAACTAACGAAAATGGTTATGGGTAAATCGACGTTCTGAGTAAAATTCACATCACAGTGAGGGGTGGCAAAAACAGGAGTAATTGCGGTAGTTGAAACAGTCAAGCAGAACAACAACAGCAAGACTAATGACTTTTTCATTTTCTTTACCATGGATGCTCAATCTCGCATGCGCTTACACCAAAGAAATAGTCAGTTCAAAAACGTCGTTTCTCAAAGAAATACATCGCTACCCTGTCAGGTCTCCTAACTCTGTGTTCGTTTGGTAACTGGAATATTCTTCCGCTTCATGGCTGCTGCAACCAACACCACGAACATCATAAACAGCAAAGCCGTCACAAAGCCTCGACCGATACTGGAAAGATTATTCCAGAATGAGCCTATGCTGCTGACTGCGCCTCCGATGACAGGAACACTTGACCACCCGTTCAAGCTACCACTATTTGACGGTGAAGGCGCAGGGGTTAGGATGGAGGGCGAAGGCGAAGGATTTTCGTTGGTGCCTCCTCCTCCAGGTGGAGAGTAAGTTGTAGTTGAAGTTGGTGTGGGTGCAGGCGTGTAGTTGATTGTCGAGAGATAATCGGTACTGTCTATAACCGTTGCGAGGAAAATATTGCTTCCGTCCGTTAACATGTAAAGCGGAGTTTCGTTGATTGCACTCTGCAATGTGGCTAAAGCAGTCATTGAACCTGGGTCAAATACAGTTAAAAGGGTACGCGCACCAGAGCCTCCTTCCCAAAGGTTGGCTATGTAGAGGTTCCCGCCGAGGAATGTCATGCCAGCGAAAACTATGTTTGAGTCACCTGTAGAGAGCGCCCAATAAGTGACAACGGAGAAATTGGTTAGGATAATTTCGCGCATTGTCACGCTTGAGCCTGCACTATGAGCGTAAACGTCGTTTCCTTGAAAGGCAAGGTCGGCAAGGCTGTTGGCACCGAAGTTTGCTGTTATTCCAGCAGCCAAGGTTGATGAGTTGACTGCAATCAGTGTTCCGTTGTTAAAAGTTACGTATAGCGAATTACTATAATAGAGGAGTTTTGCGGGATAACTCGGGGTGAAGTCGGTTGAACTGACGAGCCCAAGGTTCATGTCGACTTTGTAGAGTTTGGTGTCGGTTAGGAAATAGATATAGGAGCCATCAGAACAAAGGTTTGTAATTTGACCAAGGTTTGTAACGGTGAAGTTTGCTTGGATGGTCATTGCGCTTGGAGAAATTTTCAGGATCATACCTTGTTGGCCAAAGATTGCGTCGTTATACCAGTACACCGGAAGATAAATTGCGCTACCGAAGGAGTACACGCCTGACGGAGCGGTGAATAAGTAGGGGTCTGCGAGGCCCACGTCCGTCCAGTTGCTTATGACGGCGCCGGTTGCAGCGTTCATTTTGATTACGGTTGGGACGTTTGAGCTGTCGGTTGTGGCTGTGTAGAGAAGCCCGTTTCCATCGGAGGCGGCCCCGTTATAGTCTTGGGCTGGAAAACTTGGGTTCTTGATGAGGGTTTGCGCGTGGACGAGAGCGGGAAATAAGAAGAGTGATAACAGCAAAATCGTAACGATTGCTCTGCTTTTCAAGGATAAACCTCGCTTCTCATCATAAGGAGTAATAAAACTGTAACCACCGAAAAAATCTAAGTGTTTTTGCAGCCTCATGGATGTTCACAACAAAGAAATATGAAAAAGACGATGCGTGCTTGGCAGCGTACTGTTGCGCTTACGGCTTTAGCCTGCTATCGTAATCCCGGTTTTGTTATGCGCTTCTTCGACGTGATGACAATACCTTCGATAGATGTAGCCTGGACAGTTGCATTGAAGATGACCCGCAGCGTTCTTAGTGACGTAGTATTTCCTGCCAGGAGTGGATTGACTTTCGAAAGTTGCGACTATCGGCGCGTGTTTCGGCTTTGTCGGAACGTACACTGGTTTCGGCGCAGGTGAGAATTTACCACGTACATACGCCAAATCGTCTTTGAATGTCCGACTTTGCTTTGGATCAGCATGGGTTTGCTGCTGCAGTAGACCGACGACTCGTTGAGCTCCGACCTTCTTCACGAGCTTATCAAGCGCATCGTGCCGAACCCTTTCACCTTTGCTGTAAGCGTAACCAAAGTCTTTGAGAACCCAAGTTTTCTGTATTTGCCCCTTCGGCTGAACTTTAAGAGTTGCGCCATGCCGAGCCTGGATCTTCTGAGCACCCTTCCTTACTTTGTTGATGTGAATAGGAATAGTGTCGCCTTTCTTGTTCTTTCTGAAAACAACGCCTTGGCTTCGCGCCCTCTGCTTGGCTAAGAGGTTTTTCTTGCGAGTCTGATCTGCTCGTTTGCCAGCACGCATCCGATTCAAGTTTTTCTGAGCTGCCATTTTTTTCGCACCTGCACTAAAGAAATATATCAAGTGTCAACTGGCGCGATCAAATCAACGATTTTAGTTGGAATCTCATCGACTGTTGCAACGAATGTCTTATCGTATCGAAAATCTTTCAGCGTTTGAGCCATATCTTCTCTGTCTTCGTTAGACGCGCTCTCAGGAATCCCGAAGGCAACCATCTTGGTTTTCCGTTTTAGTTCCCTAACTTTGTCTTGTGTAACTGTTCGGTCGCTTGGGCTGCCATCTGTTACTGTGACGAAGTATTGTGGTCGATGCTTTGCGATGTAACTTGTCAGTTTTGAATATGCTGTGCCTGTTGGAGTGTAGCCGAGTGAAGCAGTTAATCCCGCTAGTCTTCCGCTGTCACTTGGTTTCCACAAGCCCTGCTCGAAAGTTTTCACTCTCAAGAAGCCTGATTGACCGTTCTCCGTTCCTCCGAAGACGAACACAGCCATTTTACCGCCGACTCCAGCCAGAGTCTCAACCGTGTTTATCATGGCTTTCTTGTAGGCATCCTCTCTGCTTTTCTGCGAGACGCTGAAGTCTAAGAGAAACACGTACTTCTGACCTTTGATAGACTTCTGTTCGATTCGATAGAAACTCTTCTTGCCATGCGACGACACAAAGGCCCCGACATTAAGAATCTGACCTGACTTCTCAACCTCGACTTTCCTTCCGCTATGCCAGTCTCTCATTCGTTTCTGCATATCACGTTTGAACACTGTGTCGTCGTAACTGCCTGTTGGTAACGAGGCAATCACTGGCTCCCAACTGCGATTTAATCCCTCTGGAGTTTCGAAGCCGGTGCCTTGTTGAATGTTCTTGAACTCAGCGATGATGTCTGCGCTTCCGTTCTGAGCTGCATCTAATTCTTCAGCGGTTGGGTGTTGACCAGCGCCATTTCCGCTGCCTGCTTTGCCGCCTTCCTTACCTTCTTTGCCCTGTTGCCCTGAACTGCTTCCTTCCTTCTCACCCTTTTTCTTTTTTCTGTCTTTTCCCTGACTTAAACCGCTTCCCTGCTTATCGTCTTTCTTCTTCTGTCCTTCGCCTTGACCGCTATCTTGACCTTGCTTGTCTTGCTGCTCCCTCCGCTTCTTTCCGAAGAACTCGTCTATATCAGCCTGAACCTTTTGTCTATGTGCTTCCTGACTTGAGCCACCGCGAGCGTCACGACTCACTTCAGGCGAGAACGTTTGGTCCCAATCCATCTGGTCACTGAAGTTCTTGTTCTTTGCCAGCGTTTTCAGCGAAAGCGACGAGATTGCATACTGCACGATTTTGTCGACGCCATCCATTATTTTCTTGGAGTCTGAAGAGTCGCGTGGACTCCAACCGTTTGCTTCAACTGTCTCGTTCAACTGACCGATGCTCTTGATTACAGTTTTTGAAACGTCGTCTATCCGCGCTTGTTCTGCTTGAGGCAACTTGCCTTTCTGGAAGCCTCCGATAACATTTTGAAGCAAGGCTTCACGCCGCACATCAAAGAGTGCTGTGTCAACGTGCTCTCTGGATAAGTTGCCGGCAACAAAGTCATTTTGCGCTTGCTCATACCGATTCCACAAGTCCTCAACGCTTGGTCTGATTGCATAGGCGTAAGCGTCACTGTAAATCTTCTCAGGCAAGTATCCAGTGTGCCATTTTACACCGGCACTCTCGATTCTGCGGTCTTCAACAATGTTAGACACGTCTTTCTCTAAGGCATCAGCGTAATAAGTCCAAAGGTCTTTAGGCGAATACTTCAAGTGCTGTGTTTCATGCCATAAACCGCCACGGTAGATTCGCCACTTGTTCAAGCCTTGAACGCCGACTTGATATTTTCCCCATTCAGGAACATGGATTGTGCCATCTTCTTCGCATGAGTATTCTTCGGCGCCCGTCGCGTTTGGATAGACCGCAGCGTCAGGGAACCCGGACAAGTACGTTCCGAGAAAACGTGAGATTTCCACGACGGCTGCTTGTGACTGAGCAGACTGAAGGTCTTCATCTGCAATGTGAGGCGTGACTTGCAGTAGGTCGGCTGGCGACGGATGCGGCACTTCAGGCAACACTGACTTGAATCGCTGCGCTGCGATTATGCTTTGGCGTCGACCGGTCGGAGCGGTTAATGGGTAAGTGTCGCCTTTCTTGTTTTTTCTGAATCCGACAACGACTAGTCTGTGTTTTTTCTTCATCGCATCACGGGAAGAACGCTTGAGTTGCCTGCACTATCTTTGGTCTATCGTCTCCAACGTATTTCCCAATGAGTGCTCTTTGAAGCGCAATTTTTGGCGGTGTGCCAGTTTTGATTTCTCTTCCGAAGTCAACCGCTTCTCGCGTTGTTGGAACGTAGCCTAAGTCTCTTGCAGTCGCAGGCTTGCGTATGTCGTTGAGGGCGCGCATGAAACTCTCCATTGGAACAGCAAATTTTCCACTTACCGTTCCATGGTCAATCTTGAGTTCTTCATCGCTTAATCCAGCCCTCGTTTTCACGATTTTAAGTTCGGATGGAATAGGCGCATAGTCCATGAAAATGCCGCGGCAACGACTCTTAAACGGCGTAGGCAACGGTTTAGCTGCTTCGATCCCTAATTCAACGGGATTGCCGCTGAGTATAATGAACAAGTCTGGGTTTGCATATTCAACTTTGCCCTTAAGCGTCTCCATAGACAAGCGTCGGTGACTGTCCATCAGTTCATAGAGTTTGGTTGACACTTCAGGGTCCATTAGACTTGCTTCGTCAACGTGCAGAATACCTCCTGTTTTGCAAGCCATGGTGATAGGACCATCATGCCACTCCGTAGTTTGTATTTTGCCTCCTTTACCGTCATTCTTGGTTTCAATTTCTTTTCGACCGAGCAGCTGTTCAGACGAGACTAAGCCTCCGGCAATCGGGCAGTAATAATAGGGCAACTGCATCTGAGCTGCGAACACACGCGGAGAAATTGATTTTCCAGTTCCAGGAGGTCCTTGAAGCAAGACGTTCACAGGGTCGCGCCCCGCAGCGACAGCGGTGCGGTTCTGCATGAAAGCCCATCGCAACTCTTTTAAGATGCCGTCAGGAGCATCCTCAAAAGCGTAATCCTCGAAGTCTTGAACTGTCGGATCGTTAATGTCCGGAGGCATGTAATCTTTGGGGACATTAGCCCAATCCAGCAGCGGCGCATACTTCTTGCCGACAGGACCAGTTTCAGGAATAGTCAGCTCTCCATAATTCTTTGGAGTTACCTTCCCTGACGGCGTGGTCATTTTAGGCCAGACAATGCTCGGGATTTTAGGCTTCGGCTGCGCCGTGTTCGGAGAAGGCTTCGGAATGTTCGGAGAAGGAATAGGAGGCGCAGTCGGAGCCTTCGGAGGGATGGTTGGCTTCTGCCCAGGTTTTCTTTGTGAGCGTGGATTCTTAGGAGGAATTCCCTGCTGTTTGTTTCGCTGTCGAGTAAGCCAAGCCTTATGACCCGCACCTTGGCGACCCGCCATGTTTAGGACAGGTCTGAACGGTTGACCAGGCTGAATATGAGTCAAGTGTCGACCAGCCGACTCGGTGATAGGATGCACCTTACGTGTTTTCTTGTCCGTAGCAAATCCGACAACTTGACCTTTCCATGTGTGTGCCATTCTGCATCTTTCCTATGCAAGAAATATTTAGTGATTGAATGAACGATGCAGTTCTACAAAGATGAAAAAGGAAAAACACGACCGATAACGCCAGCGAAAAAGAAACGACAGACTGCCAAGATTCAGTCTAAGAAAATGTTTAAACCCGTTTCTCCGAAGGGCGCATGGACTCCAGCGTATCAGGAGATCCGCAGAACCAAAGACATAATCGAGACGTTATTCGAGAAATTGAATACGAAGCAACAGGCCAAAGTCACATATGCCTTCATGGAAGCGGTTGAGAAGAAACACGGAACATTAGCGAAACGCAGGATGATAGCCCAACATGAAATGCTTGCCATGATGATTCGGACGCTGAACGCGAAATGTTACTTCTGCCATAAATCAGTAAAGGCGACGCAGCAACTAACCACTCATCATATAAATCACATTCACAGCGACAACAGACCCGAGAACAAAGCAATCAGCCATGAACGATGTCACAGAAAACACCATTACAATGACGTAAAGCCAAGAAACTCACCTAAGAGTGAAATCTTCGAGACTGAAACGGGTTATTTCTACCCTCGTTTCACAAACCGATTCTACATCGTGAGACGCTGGGATAACGGCGCGAAGAAAGCATATGCTCATTATTATCCTCCAGCTAACGGAAAACTTCCATGCGGATTCCGCACACGACAAGCGGCTGAGAAACACATTCAAGAATGGAGCGACGGCAACTTCAAAGATAACAAAGTCATCACGGCTGAAGAGGCCACGAAATATCTTGTACCCAAAAGATGGTAGTGCCACAGTTCATTTTTTCTTTTTGTGAATCGCTGCAACACCCATGACTGCCACTAACACGACACCGGCAAGAATAAGGTCGTGAATAACAGTTGATAAGCGGTTCCAACCCGCTGCAAGACGTTGAATCCAACCATTCGAAGTCGATGTGGGAGCAAACGGATTCATTGTCGGTTCAGGGGTCGACCAAAAGTTGTTTCCTTGTCCTCCTCCATGCGGAGATGGAGATGGCGGTGAAGAGTCTAAACTAACAGTGATATCACCCGAATCAAAGACGCCATCATCAGCAGATATGCCGAAACTGTTGATGTTGCAGGCTGAAAGTGGAAAAGCATACGAAAAAGTTCCTGATGTGTAGCCGTTGTTGTCTGAAGTGCCAAAAGCTATTGCATTACTAAATGTGACATTTTCTCCGTCATAACCAAGAGTGAATAACCCTTCTGGGCAAACTCCGAAAATGTCCACTGTGCTTTGGGTGTTTCCGCCTGATTCAAACCATAGTTGTGCATGATAATAGATTGAACCGTTTTCTGAATGGTAGGTGTCAACCATCAAACAAGGATTTGAAACGTTCATAGGTTCAAATGTCCAATCGTCAGAAATGTTCCCAAAATCAACAGGATACCCGTTGTTAGGAAAACTCGTATGGAAAGGCGCTGCATTAGTGGCAGTCATTGAATCCTGAATGTAAAGGGTGAGAGGAAGGGATTGAGGAAAAGCGTTGTTCAAATACACAGTTTCTCCGCCATCAATGTTTGAATAGCTTATTGTGAATGGAAAACCAGTTGTAGGAGGCGGTGTTGGCGTTGCTGTTGGTGATGGAGTTGATGTCGGTGTAGGCGTCGGTGTTGGAGAAGGTATAGGACTGGTTGTGCCGGGCACGATTGAAAACTCAATTTCTCCAGAGGTAAAATCGTTGCCGTTAAATAAAGAAGCTACCATCGTGTCAAATTGAGAAGTAACAATGTGTGGAGACGTTGCAACATTGGTTCCTCCGCTGTAAAATTGAATCGTTCCAGCCAAGTCGTTTGTGATAATAATTTGGCCGTTAGCCATTGGCACCCAACTACTTTGGTATGCGTTTTCATCAGATTGATTCCAAATTATGTAGATGAATCGATTGTTCGTCGGGTCCATACGTAATTCTACGCCGCTGTTGTCAATCGAACTTTTGGCTGCTGTATCCAGAACAGAGGTTCCTGAGTCTGGTGTCAAGGAATCGGCAACAGTCAGTGTGTATCCGCCTGTGCTCAAAGGTTCAAACATTCGGGTAGCCCCAAGGTTCACGTCACCGCCAACTGAATAGGAAAACGGATTAATCGCTTGCATTTGCCAAGCATAGTTTTGGGGAGCGGTACTTGGTGGAGGGGTCGAACCGTCATCAACTATCTGGATGTCGTCAACATTTATGTGCGTGGTGTATGGAGCCCAAAGGTTGATTTCAATGTCTCCGAAATTGAGATTGTAACCGGTATTAATTCTCGGGTCTTTCACAACACTAATCAAGTTTGAGTTGATGTAGCAAGCGCCATAATCTAACGCGTTGTCTGTTCCTATTTGCCATTCAATCGACACGTTAATCCAAGTGTGCGTACATGGTATTGAGCTTACAACTTCGGAAGATTCGTTAAAACTGTTGTCTTCCGCCCACACTACGCCTATTTGATTTTGCGACAGACCAGTGGGTTGCATCCCGAAAATGTTACAAAGGTATGCACCATCATATACTTGTACGTTACTGATTTGTGTCCAATCATCAACAAGCAGTTCAAACGATAT